>Ga0136636_10000162_pt1 | contig 29060 bp, 30 predicted proteins | sample AntDrymUQ8522106_2_FD_104653 | JGI IMG/M metagenome (GOLD analysis project Ga0136636, IMG submission 104653) | Polar desert sand microbial communities from Dry Valleys, Antarctica - metaG UQ852 (21.06) | ecosystem: Environmental > Terrestrial > Soil > Desert | place: Antarctica: Dry Valley... | reverse complement strand
GCGACAGAGAATATGACGAAAGTTTTGACGCAAGTGAAAGGTCAGATCGGTCAAAATCCTCAGGCGAAAATGATGATCGTACAGATTCTACAGGATGGACTTGCAAAAAAGATGGTAGTTTTAAAAGCCAATCCGTCCAGTAAAACCATAAACAGTCAGATCGATTTAATTAATAAAACGATTGAGGCGTATAAAAAGTAAAGTGACTTAATGTTAATAAAGCTCCAGATTAATTTTGGAGCTTTTTTTATGCTTTAGTTTTGGAAAGGACTTTAAAATCTTTGGTTTTCCTGACTTGTACTGGCAAAAATTTTCAAATAAAATGCAGATAATTTTCCCTAAACTTCAAACTTTTCTCCAGAAATTTTTGTAACAAACATGGCTGCAACCGTGTCACCCGTTGCATTCAGTACAGTTGCTAATGGATCTACCAATGTTCCAATGATCATTACTGCCGGAATTGCTTCCTGCGGCAATTGATAGACAGAAATCATCAACATTTCACCAATATAACCACCGTTTGGAATTCCGCCCGCAACAATGCTTACGAAAACCGTAATTCCAAGAGCTAAAAGTAAATTCATTGGATCAAAAAAATCTTTGCCAATAATCAGAAAAGCGACATAAATTTTAATAATGGAAGACATGGATGATCCATTTTTGTGTAGCGTACTTCCAATGGGAATTACAATATTCGCGATTGCATTTGGAACGCCGATCTTGGCTGCAGCTTGTAAATTTGCCGGCATGGTTGCGAAACTGCTGCACGTGGAAAGTGCAGTCAAACTTGGGTAAATATTGTTTTTCCAGAATTTTCGAACACCGCTTTTGCCATTGGCTAAAAATGCATAAATCGTAAAGAAAACCAAAAAGTAAACAATGCCTGAAGTGTAATACAAACCAAGAGGTTTTGCGTAAAATCCAAAAAGTTGCGATCCAATAGTGGCAACTTGATAAGCGAAATAAGCACCTAAACCAATGGGTGCAATTTTCATTACAAGCAAAAGTAATTCTTTCATCACTTCATAACCAGATGCTATAAATGAGCGAAAAACCTGCCCTGCTTCTCCCGCTTTTCGCGCGGCTGTTCCTGTGAGAAATGCAAAAATTAGCAAAGCGAGCATGTTTTTTCGGGAGAATAATTCGGAGAATTCACCTACCGTAAAAAAGTTCACGAGTTGGTCGCCCCAATTAGAATCTGCAGCAGACTCTATTGATTCTATGGAATCTGAAGGCAAGGCTTCTGTGGGAAAAAAATAAACGACGGTGATGGTAAAAAGCGCTGCGATAATTATAAATAGTAAAAAGGTGAAAATCATTGAAAATATGATCTTTCCAAACTTTCCAGCTTTTTCTACGCTTGCAATAGAATTTGCAACCGCGAAATAAACCAATGGCACTACACTCACAAAAAGTAAATTTAGAAAAATGTCTCCGAGCGGTTTTAAATAAGGAACCACATTTGGAAAGAATATTCCAACCAGACTTCCAATGATGATTCCACCTAAGAGTAAAATAATTCCCGAGTAATTTTTCAGAACTTCCATGGTCTCTTAATATTTTTTCAAAGATAAATGTTAATTTCAAAAAAAGGGAATGAATCCCTAAGAATAGGATTTAAGTAGTCCATTCATCATTAATCACCGCCACCAAATAGGTTTTTCCTGCAATTTCTTCAAAGACAAAACGAAGTACATTCCAGTCCATTTCTGCAAATTCTGCGGTTCCGGGAATATAATTTTCTGTGAATTGGGTATTCGGATAAATTTCTTTTAAATTGTTCAAAGAATTTCCACTCCTAGCAAATGAATTGAAAGCATATTCACTATTTGTGAAATCTTTTTTAAAGACCCACTTTGCAAAATAATTCTGGATGGATAGCTGGAGTAAATCTCCCGATCCGTCTTTTTCACCCCATGTAAACTTGATGTTGGATGGAGCATATTTGAGAAATTCTTCCTTGGTGAAATGTTTATCCTTTTTCGGTTGAATGTAAGCATACATCGAAAATGTTACGCCTTTTTGCGGGTGAATAAAAGTGGCAAATTTATCAAAATCCTGTGTTTTTAAAGCTTCTAGAATTTCATCATTTTTATCTTTCAATGATTTTTCGGTTCTCTTTTCGGGGATTTTAGGGATTGCTGAAATGGTATCTTTTGCGGTAGATTGATTAGCAGTGAGGACTTCGGTTTTGGCTTCTTTTTGACAAGAGATTAAACTCAGAAACAGGAATGAATAGATAAATGGTTTCATAATAATTAAATTTTAGCAATTAAGTTTTTAAGGGAAGCGGAAATTCATTCCGATCATAAAATTTCTTTTCGCGGCAGGATTATAATACCGGTTTCCGAATGCATTAATGTCATATCCCAAACTGTAATTCGTGTTATACATATTTTGAATATTCAGTTTGATTTCACCTTCAAAAATATTTAATTTTAAAGGATACGCCACAGAAATATTTCCCACGAAAGAGGGTTTTGCAATTACAGAATTGGCATCATTGAGCGGAGTAGATGAATTATAAAAATGCAGAATATCAATTTTTAAAAGTTGAAAAAGCTCCAGATTAAGAAGGCTTTGCAAAGAGGTTGACGGAACTCCTGTCAGTTGATTACCCGTAAAATCGATGCTATTTTTCTGATAATTTTTAAAGGTAAAATCGAAAAAATTTCCGGAAAAGTACATTTTCATTCCCGTAAGAAAAGGAGTATTGGTCTTAAATTTTTTGGTTTCTAAAATAAATTCCAGGCCTTTCTGTACCGTTTCTCCCGCATTCACAAAAAATTCCTGACCCTTTTCATTTTCTCTTCGTACAATTGCATTTTTTAACCGAAAATCAAATAGGTTAATTTCTGTATAAAGAAATTTTCCCCATTGTTTTCTTAACCCAATTTCCTTATTCCAACCAAATTCCGGCAGCAGATCTGAGTTTATTTCCTGAACAGAAGAGCGGATTTCCTCTGTAGTTGGCGTAGAATTTCCTTTGCTAAATTTCGCACGAAGAGAGATTCCCTTGGGAAAAACATAAGAAATTCCAAAATTTGGAAGAAATTCATTTTGGAATTTTTTGGATCCATTTTCTGCGTTAGGAAAAATACGCGTCCATTGATATTTATTGAAATGAAAACTTCCGGAAAAGTCCAGAAAAAGCTGATTGCCAAATTCTGCTTTTTGCGAGAGAAATAAAAATCCACTTTTTGTTCTTAGATCATCGAAGTTTTGAGGATTCGAGGGAACACCAAAATTATTATCAAAATTGCGGATCATACCTTTAGCAGTACCACCTTCAAACCCAATCCTGGTTTGATAGAAAGAGGATTTGTATTTTTTTTCAAAGTTGAGATGCGTTCGCAGAGACATATTATTTTCAAACCTTTTTTCATAATTAGTGATAAAGGGATTTCGAAAATCATTATAATTTCCTTGAACTGCTACAAAATGGCTAAAATTTTCGTTGAAATTTAAAAGGTGAGAAACTCCTGCAAAAATCATTTTATTATAAATTCCTGCATTTTGATCTTCTGCACTGCGTAAAGTTTTAGTTTTCGGTCTAGACTGTCGCGGATTTTCATTCAATTGGTCTAATGTTAATCCGCCTGGAGTTTCATAATGAAGGTCAGAAAAGAAGAGTATCGTCTTAACTTCATTGTTTTTTGCGTAAGTAAACTGGTCTTTCAGGAATAGAAATTTTCTTTCCAAAGCGGCCTGATTTCGATAAGAATCGCTGCTTTCAAAACTGGAGTAGATCGTAAAGAAATGGTTATTAAGCTTTTCAGAATAATGCAGTTTTCCTTTGTAGCGTTGATAACTTCCACCTAAAATGCCAAGATTTTTTTCCTCAATATTTTTGGTTTTTAACAAAGCGGTTCCGCCCGTGGAATTTCCAAAATCACCGCCTTCCGGACCTTTGTAAATTTCTATTTCTCCTATGATTTCCGGATCTAAACTATTTAAATAAGTATTTCCAGAAGCATCAGTAAGGGAAAAATCATCCAAGTAAATTTTAACATTTCGCACCCCAAACGGAGCGCGCAAAGTACTGCCACGAATAGAAAAACGGTAACTTCCGGGGGAGCGTTCCTCCATTTTGCTTCCTGGCAAAAGATTGACCGATTCTAGTAGCCGATCCGAAGCATTTTGGGAGAGAAAGTTTTTTCCCGCAATGCCAACTGATTTAGTTGAAGTAATGAGTTTCGCGGGTTTTCTGTACGCATCAAGCTGGATTTCCGAAATTAGAGCAACAGAGTCTGCTTCCTGAGCAAAGCCTAGATTAAAAATGAACAGAATTAAAAAGGGAAGAAATTTAGATTTCACATTTTTAAATATAGGCTAAAATAAAGATTTAAGCTTAAACTTTGTGCATCTTTTTAAAGGAACATCTGTGTAATATTTCTTAAATTTGAATAAATCAATCGCAATATGGCTTATATAGATTATTATAAAATTTTAGAAGTTGATCCAAAAGCGACTTCGGACCAGATCAAAAAAGCATACCGCAAACTCGCCCGGAAGTACCATCCAGACGTAAATCCAAGTGATAAAGAAGCGGAAAGAAAATTCAAGGAGATTAATGAAGCCAATGAAGTTCTGAGCAATAAAGAAAACCGTGCAAAGTATGACCAATACGGAGAAAACTGGAAACATGGAGAAGAATATGAAAAAGCGCAACACCAACAAAGGCAGTATCAATCGCAGCAAGGTGGCCGTTCTGGTGGATTCTCTGGAGCAGATTTTGGAGAAGGGGAGGATTTTTCAGATTTTTTCCAAAATATGTTTGGTGGAAATTCTGGTGGTTTTGGCAGAAGTTCTCGTGGGAGCGCTTCGGGGAAATTTAAAGGTCAAGATGTGTCTGCAGAATTGAATCTGCATCTGCGGGACGCCGCAAAAACCCATCAGCAAACCTTTGACATTAATGGGAAAAAGGTAAGAATTACAATTCCTGCTGGAGTAGAAGATGGTCAGAAAATTAAGTTGTCTGGTTATGGCAATCCAGGTGTAAATGGTGGTCCAGCCGGTGATTTATTTATCACGTTCAATATTAAAGAAGACAAACATTTTAAAAGAAGTGGAAATAATCTGACCTCGGAAATTGAAATTGATTTGTATACTGCCCTTTTGGGCGGAGAAATAAAACTGGATACGTTAGAAGGAGTGGTCAACCTGAAAGTAAAACCCGAAACCCAAAATGCAACCAAAGTCCGGTTGAAAGGGAAAGGTTTTCCGGTTTATAAAAAAGAAGGAGAATTTGGAGATTTAGTAGTGGTTTACAAGGTAATTATGCCTACAAATCTTACAGAGGAACAGAAAAAATTATTTGAACAGATTAAAGATTTACAAAAATGAGCAACCGAATATCCCGTGAAGAACTCGTAAGAATTTATAACGTAGAGATCAGTTTTTTTGACTCCCTGCAGGAATCTGGGTTGGTAAGAACCGAAAACGAAGCGGAAACGACTTATTTGCTTTTCGAAGAATTGCCAGCTTTTGAACAGTTTGCAAATTGGCATTATGATTTAGAAGTTAATTTACCTGGATTGGAAGTCATTCATCATTTATTAATGAAACTGGAAAAATTGCAGGCGGAAAACAGAAGACTATCTCACACTGCAGAATTTGACAATATTTTCTAAGTTTTAATGTCTTTTTCGTTTTTAAATTGATTAAAAAATGCTGAGAGTCCATTTTTAGGGACTTCACGATAGTTTTAGTAAAATGATGCGTTTTTCTAAGTAATTTAATAGTTTAACTAGAAATAATTTATTAGTTTTGGGAAGTTTAACAAATTAATTTTATTATGAAGAAATTTTTACTATCGTGCTTTCTAGCACTCGGAATCACTTCAAGCGCCCAGTTCAATTATACGGGTGACTTTGAAAACCCAGGTTTTAATGCCACTATCTACAAGCAGTTTGGTGGTGGATCACAACAAGCGACTGCGGCATGTAATGGAGCTTTTGGTGGACAACTTTTACCTACGGCTGCAATTGCTCAAACCGGCTATATGATTGATCTAAGTACCATTTCACAAACTGGAAATGGACAAAAGGTTGATGTTAGCGTAAGCTACAAGAAAGCAGCAGGTGTTGTAGGAACACTTCAGTTAGCATATTTTGCGTTTGATGCAGGAACAAACCAATGGGCAGTTACTTATTTTGGTTCGCCAGTAAACTTAGCAACAGCTGCAATTACTACTTGTTCTACGCTTTCTGCAACTATTCCTTCTGGAGTGCTGCAGCCAAGTGGTACTATCTATGGAATTGGAGCTTGGTTTATTAAGTCAGGAGCTGGAAATGCAGCGATAAACTTAGATGACATTATCATCAGACAAGATACCAGTGTAACTACAGCACCTGCTTGTACTACTATTATAAATCCTGTAGATTTATCCACGGTTTCTGCGGGTAATCTAAATATGACTTGGAATGCGGTTCCTACTGCAGTTAATTACAAAGTCACTATTGGTACTACTCCAGGTGGATCAGATGTGTATAATGCTACAGTAGTCGGAACAAGTCTTAATTTAAGTTTAGCGAAATCTACCACATTTTACGCAAAAGTGGTTCCATCTAACCTAAATGGTGATGCTACAGGTTGTACTGAAATTTCCTTTACATCCAATGCTACTATTGGTTACTGTGGTGGAATTACGGCAAGCTCTACTGTTTACCCTATATCTTCTATTACTTTAAATGGTACTACAAATACATCATCTGCTGTAGTGGGAGGAGCTACACCAGTTTATGAAGATTTTACTTCAGTAATCTTCAGTGTGAAAAAAGGAGTAACTTATAATTTAAATGCTATAACCACAGGCTTAGGTGCAAACCGATTTGGGATGACTGCTTTTGTAGACTGGAATGATGATGGTGATTTTAATGATGCTGATGAAAAATATTTCCAAACTTTACCTTTAGTGGGTGGAACTGGATCTCCAATTAATTTAACAGGATCCCTTGCTGTTCCAGCTGGAGTTGCAAATGGAAACAAAAGAATGAGAGTTAAATACAACTTTAATAGTTCCTCAACCGTTTTAATTCCTGCTTTATCTAATGCATGTGAAAATATGGGGAATGGACAAGTTGAAGATTATACACTTGCGGTTTCCGATCTTACTGCAGCACCTGCATGTACTACAATTACAGCACCTGCAAATCTTTCTACCAACTTCCCTGCAAATGGAATTATGACTTGGGCAAATGCAGTAGATGCACAAGGCTATAAATTGTACATCGGAACTACCATGGGTGGGACAGATGTGGTTAACGGAACAGTAGTTAATGCTACTTCTTATCAGTTGGCTTTAACTTCAGGGGTTGTGTACTATGCGAAAGTAGTGCCTTACAATTCTGTAGGAGATGCTACAGGATGTACAGAAATTTCATTTACGGCAGCAGCACTCTTGTACTGCACACCTGCACCAGCATTTGCTACTGTAGAGCCAACTACTAATGTTACTTTTGCTAATATTAATAACACTACTTCTGCAACTGTTGGAGGAACACCTGCATATGAAAACTTCACAAGTATTGTGGGAACAGTTCTTACTGCAACCAATTACACCATTTCTTTAAATGCCAATACAGACGGTGCCTCATTTAGACATTACTTTGCTGTGTTTATTGACTGGAATCAAGATGGTGATTTTGATGATGCAGGTGAAAAATATTTCACAACCGTACCAACGTTTATTTTGGTAACTGGTTCTGATGGAGTTACAGGAACTCCTGCAACAGGAAATATTTCCGTACCAGCTGGTGCAAAATTAGGAAATACCAGAATGAGAGTGAAATCTGCATATTATGGTGCAGGTGGACCAAGTACAGAGCCGAATTTATCGAATTTTGCAAACGCATGCAGCACTTTAGGTTCAACCTATGGACAGATCGAAGACTACACGCTTTTAGTAAAAGATATAACTTCAGCCACTGTGAACGTAGACAAAAACAAAGTGTCTGTTTACCCTAATCCATTCCAGGATGTATTGAATATTTCTGATATAAAAGGAGTTAAATCAATCTCCATCAGTGATATCTCTGGAAGACAGGTTAAAATGATGAAACCAAGCACAACGCTTCAAGTTTCTGATTTGAAAACTGGTCTATACATTGTGAATCTTAATATGGAAGATGGTTCAGTTCGTTCAATTAAAGCGATCAAAAAGTAATATTTTAAACAATATTTCTAAATAATTAGAATCCGCCTCAGCAATGAGGCGGATTTTTTTGCAATACTCCTAAATCTTATTTCTTTGTAAAGCGCCTTTATTGCTCATTTTTTTCTATGTTTATTAAAATTTAAGTGATTATTTTAAAACAAATGCAAATATTTTACTACTTTGTATTGCATATTACTAATATTATTTTATATCTTTGCATAGTAAGATTGATAAACGTATACAATTAAACCAATCACCAATCTCAAATTATAATAAAAAAATGAACACAGAAAACACCAAAGCGCAAATGCGAAAAGGAATTCTGGAATTCTGTATTTTGAGTTTAATTCATCAAAGAGAAATGTATGTTTCTGATTTAATAGATGAACTCAAAAAAGGAAAACTAGATGTGGTAGAGGGAACTCTTTATCCGCTCCTCACCCGACTGAAAAACAGCGAATTTCTTTCCTACCGTTGGGAAGAATCAACTGGAGGTCCACCCAGAAAATATTACCAAATTACAGAAAAAGGTAAATTATTTCTCACAGAACTTACCAGTACCTGGAAGGATTTAACCACTTCCGTAAATCAAATCACTCAAAATAATAACGCGACGGACGCACCAGAAAACTCCCTCGATCCAAAATCTTAAAACCATGAACAAGACACTCTCAATAGGACTCGCAGGTTTCTCTTTCATTATCGAGGAACATGCGTACATTAAACTCAGTGATTATCTTGCAGCGCTCCGTAATTCTTTGGATGCCAATGAAGCCGATGAAGTAATGCACGATATCGAAATCAGAATGGTAGAAATTTTCAAAGAAACCTTGGCTAAACGCGAAGTGATTAATGATACCGATGTAGAAAAAGTGATCTCGCAGATCGGTCAGCCAGAACAGATCGAAGAGCAGGAACAAGCGTATTACTCAGAATCTACTTCTAAAGCAAAAAGATCTGCTGCAAATCCTACCCTGAGCAAGCAACTTTTCCGCGATTCAGAAAAACAGAAAATTGCAGGAGTTTGTGCAGGTTTAGCACATTACACCGGAATGGACATCAGTGCGATGCGCGCAATTTGGTTAGGAATTGCCATTTTAGGAGTGTTCACTGCCGCTATTTCTACTACTTTAATCATTTTAATTTACGTAATTCTTTGGGCAGTATTACCACAAGCAACCACTGCAACAGATTTTTTGAAAATGAAAGGGAAACCTATGAATTTTGATAATCTTAAAAATGAATCAACTAAAATAGTACAGTTTGCCAATGAATCGACTCAAAGAGTTGGTGAGATTTACAATGAAAACAAACCGTATATCAATAATGCAGGAAACGGACTTTGGAACATTATAAAATATTTCGTCGGTGGAATTTTAGCTTTACTTGCAGTGAGCAGCATTATTGGAGTATTTGTATTATTCGGAATGTTCGGTGTAGATTCTAACTTTCCAGGAGCAAACGAAATGAAATTCTATTTTGATGACGATGGATTGTATAATGTACTTTCTGCAATTATCATAATCGGATCACTAATTCCAGCGATACTTTTCAGTTTGTTGAGTATTAAAATCTTTTCTCCGAAAACTAAATTAAGAAATATTGGTTGGGTAATCGGTGCATTATTTATTACTTTAATGGCTCTTGGAACGTTTTTCGGTCTAAGTATGGCTAAAAAAGAAGCTTTCTTAAAAGGAGATAAAGAAGATGCTCAAAATGTTGAGATTAGCACCACTTCAGATAGTTTGTATGTTGATATGAAGCAAGTTACCATTCCTCAAAACTTCGTTGGATATGATGACGACATTTATTCTGATAAAAAAATGGTTTTCGAAGAAGATTATCCTTCCGTTGATGTCACCAGAAAATCAGACATTACAAAACCTTATTTAATCATTAAAAAAGAAGGAAAAGGCTACAATGTTCCGATCAATCTTACGGTTCCCGTAGAAATTCAAGGAAATAAAATCTTACTGCCAAACTTCATCAAATATCCTTATGCAGAACGTTTCAGAGATTACAATGTAAATTATGAATTGGTTGTTCCACAAAACACAAGAGTTTTTGCGGTAAGAGATAATGTCTTGAATCTTAATGACGATGTAGATAATGATGGAGATACAGACAAAGACGACAATAATAGTGGAGTTGTAATCAGTAAAAATCAAATCAAAATCAACGGATCTACCATTCAATACAATGAAAATGACAAAGACAGCGTGATCATCAATGGAAAAAAAGTTCCGAAAAGTGAGGCGGAAGGAATTATAGACTCTATGAAATCTGATTTGAAGAACTTGAAAGATATCGATATTTCCATCAACAGCCGCAAGAAAGAAGTGTCTATTAAAACCAAATAAAGAGAGTGGATAAGCAAAAGTGAATGAACTGTTCAAATGGAATTTCACTTTTCGCTTGTTCCCTTCAAAATTTTACGGAAACTTTAACAGCGGAATCGTTTTTTATAACAATTATATTTAGTAATTTCGTGCAGTTAATCAGAGAAAATCAATTAACACTAAAATCATTATATTATGGTACAGTTCGTATTTGAAATCGCAATTAAAATCGTAGATTTCGTAAGCAATTTGTTTTAGAAAAAAGAATATCAATATATTTGTAAAGTATAACCTCTAATTGTTGGTTATACTTTTTTGTTTAAACCCAGGTGGAAATCAAGAAAAATTATGAAGAAATTATTTGGTAAATTGATGCTGAAATTGGTCGGTTGGAAAGTCGTTTTAGAAGGCGATGTGGATAATTTGGATCGCTGCATTTTAGTAGTTGCACCACATACAGCCAATGAAGAATACATGTTGGGGAATTTTGCGTATTGGTCTTTAGGAAAACCTTTGAAAGTGATCATTAAAGATGAACATACCAAAGCTTGGTATGGATTTGCAGTAAAAGCCATGGGTGGAGTCGGAATTGACCGTTCCCAAAAAAATGATTTGGTAAAATTTGTAGTAGATCAATTTGCAAAAGAAGATTTCAGTTTGGTTATCACGCCAGAAGGAACCAGAAGTTGGGTGCCGAAATGGAGAAAAGGATTTTATCACATGGCTTTGGCAGCAAAAGTTCCTATCGTAGTAGCCGCTGGAGATTTTAAACATAAACAAATTCATCTTGGGTACAAAATTTCTGTGGAGGATTTGCAAACCCGGACTTATGAAGACATCATGGCGGAAATGGAAGAATACTACAAAAAAATTACTCCAAAATATCCTGAAAAATGGAATCCAAAGATTTATTAGAATTTTTATAGATTTTTCGCATGCCACCGCATTTTTAGTTACCAATTAAACCCACTAGATGAAGCAAAAAGACCTTTCGGAATTAACAGATCATGAACTGCTCCTTGAAGCTAAAAAAATAAAGTCAACAACCATTACCAATGCGGTTTTGATTGGTGTCATGATTGGAATTGCCGCATACAGTACCGTAAAAAATGGATTTGGATTTTTCACCCTTTTTCCCTTATTTTTTGTCTTAATTGCCTTCAAAAATGGAGCGCACAAAAAAGCCGTAGAAGACCAGTTAAAAGAGCGAAACTTAAAATAATTGATGACTGAGAATTATAAAAACTGCAACCCAGAAGTAGCAAAATTTTTATGGAAAATAAAGAAGAAATTTTAGATAGATTGAACAATTGGGGTGGAGAAACCTTGGGAAAAACCCTCGATATTATTTTTACAGATGTTACAGATGAAAGCTTAACGGCAACAATGCCCGTAACCTCAAAAATTCATCAGCCTTACGGAATTATGCATGGTGGAGCGAGTTGTGTTTTGGCAGAAACTTTGGGTTCTTGCCTATCTGTTTTGCATGTGAATATTGAAAAATTTGCCCCCGTTGGTACCAATATTAATTCCAATCATCTTCGCAGTAAAAAAGAAGGTTTGGTCACCGGAACCGCAAAATTTATTCGCAAAGGAAAAACAATGCACGTTTCCGAAATTGAGATTCGGGATGAAAAAGGGCATTTGATCAATCACACCACCATGACGAACAACATTATTCCCCGATAAATATTGATCTTAAAGGAATTTTAACCATTCATCATGCTTTACTTTCGATTTCCTTTCGCCGAAAAAATTGGAACCCTTAATTTATCTTCAGAAAAAGAGGTGGTTTCTTTTGTTTCATTTGATAAAAAAAGCAAACTTGATTTTAAGGGAGAAATAGAAGAAATTTCATCTGAAGAATTTTTAAAAACCCCAATTTTCTCTACTGATATTTCTCAAATGGTAAAAGAAGTCACGCCCGAAAGTGAACAGCATTATCAGAAAAAAATTGGCACGGTTATTCAATTTGTTAAAGAAAATCAACTCTCCAAATTGGTCATTTCCCGCCGAAAATTATTGAAGTATGACGGTAACTCTGTTAATCTGTCGCAATCCTTTATAAATTTATGCGCTTCTTATCCAAACGCATTTGTTTACCTTTTTCTCGAGAAGGGAAAATGTTGGATGGGTGCTTTTTCAGAAGTTTTGGGGAGGTTTAATAAACAAAGTGGAGCCTTTGAAACCATGAGTTTGGCTGGAACATTACCATTATCTGAAACCTGGACCCAAAAAGAATTACAGGAACAAAAAACGGTCACCAAATTTATTGAAGAAGTCCTGAATAATTTTAGTGAGAAGATAGAAATCTCCGAAACGCAGGATCATCTGTCTGGGAATATCAAGCATTTGCGAACAGATTTTAAAGCCTCAATTCAACCTGAAAATTTAAAGGAATTGATCGCAGCATTACATCCAACTCCGGCGGTTTGCGGGATTCCTACCGAGTTTTGCCGGGAAGCGATTTCTAGATTTGAAGAATATCCCCGAAATTTTTACGCAGGATATATCAAAGTAGAAACGGCAGATTTTATACAGTATTTTGTAAATTTGCGCTGCGCGGAGTTTTTAAATAATGCTGCATTTATCTATGTTGGGGGCGGAATCACCGCAGAAAGTATACCAGAAAAAGAATGGCAGGAAACAGAATTGAAAGCAGAAGCAATTTTAAAAAATATTGATTTTAGAGAAAAATCATAAAGAAGTGAAACTCCCAAAATAATTTCACAGAAATTCAATTGATAGAAAAAGTATTGCTAGGTGAGGGAATTAGAACCTATGAGTTAGCGGAAAAAGATTCGTTTTTCCAAACGAGATCCAGATGATTTGCCCCAGAATATGATCAAAATTACAATATGAAGTTATTTTACGTAATCCTTGGCGCAACTCCAAAAGGAAGAAATACTGAGCAGCACGACGTTTTTTTTGGAATTGGCGAAACTTTAAAAGAATTGATTCCGTCCATGAAAAAGTTTTGGCCAGAAGCAAACGGTAAAATCCATATCGACTGTTATCAAGAAGTTCGGTTTGTAGACGGATATGAAGTGAAAATTGAAGAGAAAAGGAAAGAAAATCCAGGAAATAATCTTTTTTTTATCAATCTTGGTGGTTATCATCCGGAGAAATTTGAGGAGCTTCATGAGCAGTTTTTAATGGCAGATCAATCCATGTCGAAAATTATTAGAAGAGTGAAAAAAACTGATTTCTACAAAAATATGGGTTTTCCAGAGGCAGTAAGCCACATCGACGATAAACATGGAGTAGACATTGATGATATTTTTAAGGTGACCGATATTTTACCAGCAGCAATGAAAGAAAAGTATTCCATTATTTTAGAAAAATCGGAAAGCGCAAATCAGAAGAATTTTACATACATCGGATATTTAGCAATCAGTAAATTAAAATAATGATGAAAATTGGAATTTTAGGAGGCGGTCAATTGGGACGCATGTTAATTCAGGAAGCCTTGAAATATGATGATGAAATCTACGTTCTTGACCCTAATTCTGAGTGTTCGTGTGCAAATATTTCTCATTTTACACAAGGAGATTTTGATAATAAGGAAGACGTTTTTAATTTCGGAAAAGACAAAGACGTGGTTTCCATAGAAATTGAGCATGTGAATGTGGAAGGATTGGAATTGCTTGAAGATCAAGGTATAACCGTAATTCCGACCAGTAAAATCATTAAAATCATCCAACAGAAAATTTTACAGAAAGAATTTTATAAAAATAATGACATTCCGAGTCCTGACTTTCAAATTATTTACTCGAAAAATGATCCTATAAACATTGATTTTCCCTTTGTCCAGAAGTTGAATACAGGTGGTTATGATGGAAAAGGAGTTCAGGTCATTTTTCAGGAGAATGATTTAAGTAAAATTTGGGACGAACCTTCTGTCTTAGAAAAATTAGTGGACATTGACAAAGAACTTTCTCTGATTCTGGCCAAAAATAAGCGCGGAGAAATACAAAGTTTTCCTGTTACAGAAATGGTTGCAGATCCGAAACTGAACCTGCTTGATTTCAATATTTCTCCTGCAGAAATTTCGGTGAATGTTCAAACTCAAATTGATGAAATCGCCCATAAATTTATGAATGCTGCCAATTCTGAAGGTTTGTTCGCAATTGAACTATTTTTAGATAAAAAGGGAAAAGTTTGGGTTAATGAAACGGCGCCTAGGTTGCATAATTCCGGACATCAATCCCAGGAAGGAAACACCAATTCTCAGTTCGAACAATTCTATCGCGTTTTAAAAAATGATCCGCTTGCGGATACAGATTCGCTGGGTTTTTCTGGAATGGTCAATTTGGTAGGAGAAGAAAATCACGTTGGAAAAGTAAAGTATGAGGGACTAGAAGAAGTTTTGAAATTACCAAAAACCTATCTTCATCTCTACGGAAAAACTGATACTAAACCAGGGCGAAAAATGGGTCACATCAATGTTTTAGCTGATTCCAGAGCTGCACTTTTAGAAAAATTAATTCACATCAAATCTTTGGTGAAAGTAGTTTCGGTATAAATTAAAATTGCAATTTCACGAAATACCATTTTTTAATGAAGAGCTGCAAGCAGAGAATTTTATTTAAAATTTCCAAAAATTTCTATGCCTTATTTCTTTAGCATAAATTACTTTTGTGACTTTGTGGTTAAAAAAACTTTCAATGTTTTTAAGGTTTAACCTCCAAAGGTTTAGATTTTTTAAACATTCCCGGTTTATAATTCGTAATAAAAACGCCGCAAATAATAAAAACAGTCGCCGTAAGAAACGTAGCAGAAATCTCCTCATTCAGAATTAGCCAACCGAGAAATATCGCAATGATGGTATTAACGTAAGAGAGAATTGAAATTTGGATCGGTGTAATTTTCTTGAGTGCATAATGAAACGCAAAAAAGGCGATCACAGAACCGAAAATAGCCAAATAAACCGTGGCTAAAATACTTTTCAATGTCCAGTTTTCTACCACAATTTCATCTGAGGCAACAAATCCGAAAATAATCTGCACGATTCCTGCAAAACTAAATTGATAAAAAAGATTGAGGGAAATATTTTGAGGTTGATGGTTGATTTTTTTCGTGAAAATAGTTCCAAAAGCCCACCCGCAAATCGCAATAAAAATAAATAAAACGCCTGTTCTGTATTCTGGATTCAGCAGGTCTTGCAAACCGTCTTTGAAAATAAGCAGAATCCCTGCAAAACCCAGTAAAATCCCGACTAAGCCACGAAAACTGAATTTTTGTAAACTGAAAAATATACTCAAGATAAAAACGACAAGTGGCGAAGTTGCGCTGATCAAAGAGGCTAAACTGCTTGTTAAATGTTTCTCCGCAACCGTAGTCATTCCATTTGCAACAATCAACATCAAAGTGGAAAGAATTAGTTGATTTCTTAAATTATTCCACCCGATCCATTTTAATTTTCCGGTGGAAATAAGGATGGTAAATAAAATTATCGCAGCCAAAAACTGGCGAATTCCAGCTACAAACCAGGGCGGAATGCTTTCTACAGCAATGCGGATCCCCAAAAATGTTGTTCCCCAAAACAGAGCGACGGTCATGATAGCGAGAACTAATTTGGGATCTTTGAACATGAAAAGTAGGGGATTATCATTTAGAAAAAGAAACTCAATTTTTGCAAATAAAGAAATTGTTTCCAACTATGCAAAGGTAATTTTTATACCCTCAATTGCCAATGAAAATGCAGGAATTATTTCGAAAGAGGCAATTTTAATTTAAAATTAAAGTCCACATTTTTTTGTAATTTCGAGTTTGGTAAAATGGTTTTAATTGAAGCAATGCAAGCATGGGAATAGAGATTGAAAGAAAATTTTTGGTGAATCTGCAGAAATGGGAACAGTTGGAAAAACCAGTTGGTGAATTTTTTCGGCAAGGATATTTAATGACGGATCCGAATAAAACCATTCGCATTCGGCAAACTGCTGTTAAAGGATTTCTTACAATTAAAGGGCTTACTTTAGGAGCTTCCCGATCAGAATTTGAGTATGAAATCCCGCATGAAGAAGCCCAGGAATTGCTGGATCAATTTTCAGTTTCGGAACTTTCTAAAATTAGATACAGAATCACCTACGATAAAAAACTTTGGGAAGTTGACGAATTTCTCGGGGAAAATGCCGGATTAATGATTGCCGAAATTGAATTAGAAAGTGAAGAAGAGGAGTTTACTGTTCCAGAATGGGTTGATCATGAAGTGACGGCAGAAGAAAAATATTACAACTCCAATTTGACCCTGCAACCTTATAAAAGTTGGAATTCAAAGCCATGAATACTTCACACCCTTTGCAAACAAAAGGATTACTTTTGCAAAATCATGGATGAAGATCAAATTATCATCATTGGAGCTGGTCCTGCAGGTTTAATGGCTGCTCAAGTTTTAGCGGAGAAAGGTTTTAAAGTTCATGTTTATGAACAGAATAAAGCCGCTGCAAGAAAATTTTTGGTGGCTGGAAATGGTGGATTTAATTTAACACACAGCGAAGAAATTGCAACTTTTATTCAAAAATATGATGCGCGAGAAATTCAGCATATTGTAGAAAGTTTTGATAATAAGAAAGTAATAAACTGGCTTTCAAACCTAGGAATTACGACTTACATCGGAAGTTCCGGTAAAATTTTCCCCACGAAAAATTTCAAGCCGATTCAGGTTTTAAAAGCTTGGTTAGATCGATTAGAACAATTAGGTGTCATTATTCATTTCGACCATACATTTCTCAATTTCGAGGATGATTTTGCGGCATTTAAAAATAAAGACACCAATATTCAAGTTAAATTTTCCAAATTAATTTTAGCAATGGGAGGTGGCTCCTGGAAAAAAACAGGTTCCGATGCAAAATGGATAGGGATTTTGGCTGCCAAAAATATTCAAATAACTCCCTTGGAATCGGCGAATTCTGGTTATAACACCGCTTCCAAATTTCATCTCTTGCAAGGTCAATATTTAAAAAATATTAAAGTTGGCTTCGGGGATCACTCCAAAATCGGAGAAATTGTCTTCACAAAATATGGCATTGAAGGTAGTCCGGTTTATTTTATGAACCGTTTTACGCGGAAACATGATTTCCCTTTAACAATCTACCTTGACCTGAAACCAAATTGGTCTGAAAGTGATATTTTAAAGGCTTTAAATGGACATGAAAAAATAAGTTCAGTCTTAAAAAAAGAAATCAAAATAGCGACAACGGGGATTAATCTTTTGAAAACATTGGATAAAGAAACGTACACCAACGTTCAAATGCTCGCGAATTTGATCAAAAATTTTCCCCTCGAAGTGCTAAGTTTTCGTCCTGTTGAGGAGGTTATTTCAACGGCAGGAGGCGTTTCTTTTTCCGCTTTAAATTCCCACCTCGAATTTAAAAATTTCCCAAATGTTTATTGTGTTGGAGAAATGATTGATTGGGAAGCTCCAACGGGAGGTTATTTATTGCAGGCTTGTTTTAGCACGGGATTTTTCGTGGGAAATGCAATTGCAAATTCTTAAATTTTTTTTTCATTCATTAAAGGATAATTTAAATCTGCTAGATAAGCTCAATCTGCGAGCTGATTTTTAAGTGAATTCATATTCGCGTAGAATTTGCAGATGATGCAGATCTTTTAAAAGCGCGATTTATTTTCTTAACTTTAAACCTTAAAATAAATAGTAAAAATGGTCGGAATTATAATGGGCAGTCAAAGTGATTTGGCAATAATGGAAGCGGCGGCAAATTTTCTAAAATCTTTAGATATTCCTTATGAATTGACGGTTGTTTCTGCGCACCGAACTCCAGAAAGAATGTTTGAGTATGCAAAATCTGCGAAATCCCGGGGATTAAAAGTGATTATTGCGGGAGCCGGTGGAGCTGCACATCTCCCAGGAATGGTGGCAAGTTGTACAACTTTACCTGTAATTGGAGTTCCAATTTTATCCTCTAATTCTATTGATGGTTGGGATTCTATACTTTCCATTTTACAGATGCCTTCTGGAATTCCGGTTGCAACGGTCGCTTTAAATGGCGCGATGAATGCGGGTATTTTAGCTGCTAAGATTTTAGGAATTTCAGATGAAAAAGTTGCAGAGAAACTAGAAATTTATCAGAATTCTTTAAAGGATAAAGTTTTGGAAACTATTGTAGAGATTAGCAAAAAACATCCGAATCACTTTGATTCATAGCTTGACCGTAATGCATAAAATCATTAAAAGGGAGGAAAATTGATTTTACAATTCCTTGAAGTCCTAAATTGAAACGTACTTTATAAGGTGCGTTTTAAATTGAAGTAATTATTCTTGCAATTATTTAGAATAAGAAGGCATTGAAGGATTCGATAAAATACTGCATTTTCTTACAAAAATAAGTGTAGTTGCGGTATTGTTGGTAAGATCGGAGTCTGTAACCTCTGTTGTACTCACAGTGGACACACTTTTAAAATTCTGATTGGTAGGAATTGTTCGTTTAAAATAATTTCCCGTCATGGTTATGATTCCGGAACTGTTTGCGGCTAAACCTACCTTGCCGCTAATATTATTTGTGGTAAAAAGAGAAGTGGGCAAAGTAGAACTGGTAAATCCAGTGGTGGTTAAACTGGTAATCTGGAATTTAGAAATATCCAAAAGATTTCCTGCTGCATCTTGTATTTGGTTATTGACATCAATATTATTCAATACTGCAGAAGTATCATTAGTTACTTCTATATTAAAAGTGATGGGATTAAGGTTATTATCATTACAAAGTACCGCGGTGTTTGACCGGCTATCTATTCTGACATTTCCAGGTGTTGTCAATAAAATATTTCTTATTTCGTGAAAATTATATCCGCCTCCTGTAGAAGCCGCAAATCCTAATCGGAGCGTGGCCGGAATTGGATAAGTCGCACCACTCATGGTGTAAGTAATTACGTCTGTAAAGGTTGTTTGACCTTGTTTTCTCCATTTAACATTAATTACATAATCACTACCAACTCTGTTGATATACACCTGAACCCTTCTGTAAAAAACTGTTGGAGAAGGTCTGGCTGTAACAATGGTATTATAATCAATTTCATCCCGAGCTCTTATCTGATTAACTGTTCCAGTTTGGTCACCCAAACCAATGTGCGTTAAATAAAGATTGGATAATGCATAAGTGGGAGAAGTAGGACCTCTCAATACGATGGAATTGGGAACAAAAGTACTTGTTCCGCCATTTCTATTTTCTGCAGCGCGCGCATAATTTCCGTACTCATCCATTCCAATTCCGATGTATCCACCGCTTAAACCAAGCGTATTTGCAGGATTAGAATAGGTTGCATATCCCAGAGAACCGCCATAACCACCTAGTCTAAAACTTGCTTCTGGAATGGCACCATCAAAAAGGAAAACTGAAAATCCATCTGCACCGAAATAGCCATCGTCGCTGGTTCGCCAAGTCGTATATTCAAAATCTGCAATAACTCCCAATGCTGTAGGAAAAGTAGGAACTACATATAAATAGCCTTTTTGATTGGTTGTAGCAGAAGTTAACCGTAACCAGCCACTGCCATTGGGATCCACTCCTGTTGCAGCAGTTAATGTTGCCGCATCTCCAATTTTTAGGCCTGTTGCGTCATTCGTTTTTAGGGTGTTGGTAATGGTAAACTGCGCGGTCAAAAGGCAGCTGCTCAAAAGAAAAAAAGTACCAAAAATATGTAATGTTTTTTTTATCATCACCAATTATTTTACTACAAATACGATGTTCATAAAACTAGAATCGGAAGCGTTTCCAATAACATTGTACGACATTAATCCGTTCGCGTCAATCGTCACCGTATTCATTAGTGTGGTGTCAAAATAAGTCACATAATATTCCAGCTGAGTTTTTGGAAGGGTTGGAATACTTCCCGTTGATCCTGTACTTCTTACAGGCGGAGTGTTGAATTGTGCGAAATATAAAGCATATAGATCCAAAGTTTTTGAACCTAAAGTCGCTGTGTTTATTAACACGGAAGGCATGTAGAAAAATTTTGGAAAATTATTGTCTTTAATCACTCCAACCCATTTGCTGATGCTGTTATCGTAATAATAAAATCCCGGTGCCTTTATATTGGATACTTTTGAGGAAGGTGCGGTCGGAACTGCCGTCGCATAAATTAAGGTCGCGTTTTGATTGGCAAGATACAAAGCGTCTTTGGCTTGTAATTCATTTCCCGTAATTCTGGTGATGAGAACTCCATCTGGAACAGCTGCAACCGACGATTTAAAAACATCAAAAGTGACGGACGGACTTATTGTGTTAATTCCTACTTGAGCGTTGACAAGCAATGATAAACTAAAACTTAAAAAATAAAATAATTTTTTCATTCGTGGTGATGAGGTATTTTTGAATGCACAAAGCTAAGGGTAAATATCCTTGATATGCTGTTAAATAAATAATATCGATAAAGATAATCTTTTTTTGCAATGCCATGCATTACAGCTTTTTAATGGACCTTTTCTTTTTTCGAACACTTATACATACGAAGGATTTAAAAAAACAGATTTAAAGATTTTTAAAAAAAATATATTTTTTGACAATCACTTAAAAAATAAAAAAGTCACAATAATAACGAGTTATTTCGCATTATTGTGACTTTAAAATATTGTTAGATCAAATTTAAAGAACTCCCACCTGCTTCATGCAGTATTTCATTTTTTCATACGTTCTCTTAATATCGTGATCTAAACCGATCGACATGCGAATTAGGCCAGGAGAAAGTCCCATTTCTTTCTGTTCTGCTTCCGGGATTTCAGAGGAGGTTGAACTTCCTGACGCGGAAAATAAAGTTTTATAAAATCCGAGACTTACCGCCAAATAACCTAAATTTTCCTGCTGCATTAATTCCATCAACTCATTGGCTTTTTCTACCGTTTTCACATCTAAAGTTAATAAACCGCCAAAACCATATTCTTCATTCATCATGGTTTTGTAAAGTTCATGTTGTTTATGACTTTTCAATCCCGGATATTTTGTGATTAGACCATCGTTTTCAAATTGTTCGGCTAAATATTGTGCGTTTTCACTATGTTTCTTCATTCGGATATGAAGCGTGCGTAAATTTTTCAAAATACTCGCTGCTCGAAGACTGTCCAAAGTGGGTCCAAGCAACATACAGGCTCCAGAATTTACATCTTTGAGTTCATTTATAAATTGAGAACTCGCACAGACAACACCTGCAACCGCATCACTGCTTCCGTTAATAAATTTCGTCAAACTGTGAATCGTAATATCGGTTCCTAAAGTTTGAGGTGAAATGGAAAGCGGAGAAAATGTATTATCAACTATGAGCTTGAGATTGTGTTTTTTCGCAATTTTAGCCAACTCTCGCAAATCTGCAATTTCTAAAAGCGGATTACTCACGGTTTCGCAAAAAATAATTTTAGTATTTTCAGTAATCGCATTTTCTACCAAAGCTAAATCCGTAATATCTACGAAAGAAGTTTTGATTTGAAATCCAGGCAGAAAATTTTTCATAAAAGCATAGGTTCCACCATAAATCGTACGGCTGGAAATAATATGATCGCCACTTTTGCAGAGTTGTAGCAGGGTAGAAGTGATTGCACCCATTCCAGAAGCGGTTACGTTTGCACTTTCTGTACCTTCCATTTGCGCCAAAGCTTCAGAAAGATAAAGATTACTTGGAGTGGAATGTCGGGAATACAAATAGCAACCTTCCGTGTTTCCCTCAAACGTATCAAACATGGTTTTTGCGGAGAGAAAAGTGTAGGTGGAACTGTCGGAAATGGAAGGATTTACTCCTCCAAATTCCCCAAAATATTGCAAATCCTGAATATTATTTGCGGCATCAAATTTTTCCATATATTTATTTTTTAATTTGCTTAAAGTTGTTATTTTGTAAACTTTAAAACAAACAAAAACTGAAACATTAGAAAATAAATCTAATAATTTGGATCAATTTAGAATTTAAATTGATATTTCTATTGAAATAAAATATATAACCGAAAAAACATCAGGTATGTTAGATTCAAAAGATAAAAAATTACTCTTGCTCTTGCAAAATGACTCGAAAAAAACCACAAAAGAACTCGCTTACGAACTTGATTTATCGGTGACGGCGGTTTTTGAACGCATCAAAAAATTAGAAAAGCAGCAGATCATTGAGAAATATGTCGCTTTGGTGAATAAATCTAAGTTGAATAAAAATTTCATCGTGCTTTGCCACGTCAAACTCATTCAGCACAAAAAAGAATATATTGCGCAGTTTGAGAAGGAAATCACACAGTTTACAGAGGTTTTAGAATGTTTTCATGTTTCCGGAGATTATGATTATATTTTGAAAATTTGTGTTCAGGATATTCAGGAATACCGGGAATTTATGGTGAGCAAACTTACGAATCTGCAACATATTGCAAGTACGCAGAGTTCTTTTATGATCAAAGAAGTGAAGAATTCTACGGTTATTGAGCCATAAAATAGTAGGAGCTGATTGATAAACGATGATTTATTTCACAAAAAAAACGAAGTTGAAAAAATCAACTTCGTCTCCTGTTTTAATTTTAAATTCTTGATTATTTTACCATAAATCGTACCGATTCATTATCAGTTTGAAGAATATAATTTCCTCTCAATAGAGAATTTTTCAAATCATTGGAGCCATTTTTTAACTGCAATTTTTCCAGAATTTTTCCAGACATTTCGTAAATTGTTCCTTCAGAAGTTTTACTTAAACCTCTGATGATGAGCTGGTTTTTTTCGAACGCGACTCTTATTTTTTTTTTAGAAACTTCCGCCGTACTCAACTGCATGTTTTGAAAAAGCCATTTGTATGCGGCACTAAATTCTCCTTTCCAGTAATTTTCATTATGCTGTCCGTAAGAATCAATTTTCACCAAAGTATTTGTCGCCGTTAATCCTTTCGTTTGCAAATTATTTTTCACCGTTTGAATATCATTAACAAGCGAAGCACTTTCCCCGGAACCTCCCACAAAATAAATTCTCATTCCGGATAAATCTGCCGTAGAAGTGGTGATGTAATTATTGAATTGGGTATTGTTGATCCAGTAAGCCGGACTAAATGAACCTATTTTTGAAAATGTTCCGCTGTATTTCACCCCACCGTAATTTGAAATTAAAGCCCCTAAAGAACTTCCGATCAAAGCGTTGTATTCTTTCGCAGGCTTCGTTCGGTAATTTGCATCGACGTAAGGTTTCAAAGTTTCTGCCATGAACTGCATGTATAGATCACCTTCACCGCCTCCATACTGGGAATTATTCCAAGGCGTATATTCATTAATTCTGTTTCCGCCGCCATTATCAATTCCAATGACGATGGCACCGTAATCTCCCTGTGCAAAAAGGCTGTTCAACGTTTCATCAACTTGCCATTCGCCGGAAAAAGAGGTTACATTATCAAATAAATTCTGTCCATCCTGCATATAAATGACTGGATAGGTTTTGGTACTTGTTTCGTAATCTGGCGGTAAATAAATCCAGATTTTTCTGGTTCTGTTCAACTGTGGAATATTAAAATTGCTGCTCATAATTTTCACATTTGAAGCCGCTGTACTTGGATTTCCACCGCCTAAATCTTCCCAGGATTGAATGGTAAGATCAAGTGTTTGTGGATTTCCCGTAAAAGTTGCAGTGCGATCCGGTAAATAAGAACCCGTCGCATTTCCTTCGACAGTGGGCCAACTTCCACGCGTGAATTTATATTTTAAAATGCCGCTTCCTTCCGGAATTGTGTACGTATAATTTCCAGCGCCATCTTTAACCAAAGGCGTTGCGTTTACGTTCCAGTTGTTAAAATTTCCAGCCACATAAAGAGTGGAATTAACAGGCGTATTACCCGGAACTGCAGTCACTTTTACCGTAATTTGAGCCGTAATTTGCACGGAAATAAGGGTCGCAAAAAAGAGAATTTTTTTCATTTTATTTTTTTATAATTGCTTGAAATATTAATTCCGTTAGTTTTAGGTCAAGGACTTTATTTACGCATGAAATCCATGAGATCCATGTAATTTTTTTGATTCACGCCATGTCCACTCATGTATTCCCGAAAGCTAAAATAACAACTTAAATCATACAATAATTCTGCGCCTTTTTTTGCCCAATCTACAGGAATTACCGCATCGTCGATTCCATGGGAAACGAAGAAACGCAATCGCTCTAATTTCTTTTTGTCTTTGACGATGTTTTCGAGCAATCTGTCTTCAGGATAACAACTCAAACACGCGATTTTTGTGAAAAGTTCGGGATTTTGAAGCGCTAAAGAATAAGTCAAAATTCCGCCTTGGGAAAAGCCAGCTAAATGTGTTTCATTATCTGTTAATCCATAATGATTAGAGACTTTCATAATGTTTTCTAAAATTTTCGACAAAGCCTCTTTCGCCTGTGGAATATCAATTCGGTTTTCTACATTCATCAAATCAATATCATACCAGGAATAACCTCCGTATTCGCTGTTTAAGGGCGCTCTGAAACTCACGATCAACCAATCTTCTGGCAAAGTTGGTGTGAAACTGAATAAATCCTCTTCATTGCTGCCATAACCATGAAGCAGAATTAAAAGTGGTGTTTTTGAGGTAATATTTTGAGGTTCGCGAACGAGGTATTTTAAATCCATAGGACAAATATAGGGAATTCGATAATTTTTTTTGTTTAAAAGTAACGGAGTAGATCTAAAAAAAACGAATTTAAAAATAGACCAATGAACATTTTAAAAATTAAACCATTAAGATTGATGATGGAATTAAAATGATTAAGTTTTCTTCTGAAAAAATATCGAATGCTTGATGTTCTTTTGTGAAAAATTCTTAAAAAAACTTTCTGTCTTTGTGGTTAAAAAGGAAATTTGTGGTTTGTAAGTACAAAAAAAACCGAGCCTCAACTCGGTTTATATTTTTTAATGTTCTCTTTTTACGACTGCAACTGGATTCAGTTTGATCAGTTTCATCTTGTCCAATAGAATCATGATTTGATACGTAACATCCATTTCGTGCCATCTTACGCCACCAAAGTTTGCTCTACCACCATGTTTGTGGTGATTGTTATGATAAGCTTCACCCATCATTAACCAATCAAATTTCAATAAATTTTTTGAAGTATCCGAAACTTTAAAGTTTGTGTATCCATAAATATGTGCAAACCAATTGATGATTACACCATGAATTGGTGCCATCATATAAGCAACCGGAAGCAATAACCATTGCCACCAAGCGGTTGCAAAAAAGTAGAAAAAAGCCGTATAAGCAATCGCCCAACCTAATCTAGAACCCCAGGAACTTGCGAACTTATCGAATCCTTCCCATTGTGGAACATTTTTCGTAAATTTTTCTTCGATGATGGCTTTCTGACTATTAATGTCGGCATAAATTTTCTTTGTGCGCCACATCATGGTAAACAAATTATCGTCATATTTCGGGGAATGTGGATCTTTTTCCGTGTCCGCAAAAGCATGATGCATTCTGTGCATAACACCATAACCGTAAGCAGAAAGATAATTGGATCCTTGGGTTACCCAAGTTAAAACGAAGCATAATTTTTCGCCGAATTTGGACATTTTGAAGGATTGATGTGCAGCATATCGGTGCAGAAAAAAAGTCTGAAAAAACAGTCCTGAATACCACAGAACGATAATAAAAATGATGATGGTCATTATTGTAATTATTTGATACAAAGATATACGATTTCCCTTTGAGATTAGATTTTTTAGAAAGATTTAACGCTGAATTGCATACTAAAATTGATGATTTTTAGCAGGTTTTTAAGAGGAAAAATTAACTTTAAACCGCTTTTACGATGAAATAATTTTTCTTGCCTTTTTGGAGTAAAAGAAATTTCCCGTCGATAAGGTCTTTTTCTGACACTTCGAAAGTTTCGCTTACTTTTTCTTTATTTAGGGAAATTGCATTGCTCGTCAATTCTCTTCTGGCTTCTCCTTTTGACTTTAAAAACCCCGATTTTTCTGAAATTAAATCAATGATATTGCTTCCAACAACTTCTGACTTTGCAATTTCTTTTTGCGGCACCCCTTCAAAAACTTCCAGGAAAGTTGCTTCCTCTAAATTTACCAGATCTTCTGCAGTGGATCGCCCGAATAAGATCTCCGAAGCTTTTACAGCTTTATCGTATTCCTCTTGATTATGAACCCAAACGGTAACTTCTTCGGCTAATTTTTTTTGTAATTTCCTTTCATGAGGCGCTGTTTGATGGTCTTCAATTAATTTCTCAATTTCTTCTTTGCTTAAAAAGGTGTAGAATTTAATGAACCGTTCCGCATCTGCATCCGTTGCATTCACCCAAAACTGGTAGAATTTATAAGGGGAAGTTCTTTTCGCATCCAGCCAGTAATTTTCGCCTGCTTCCGATTTTCCGAATTTAGAACCGTCGGCTTTTGTGATCAAAGGAACCGTCAAAGCAAAAGCTTCTCCCTGAACTTTTCTTCTGATTAATTCTGTTCCGGTGGTAATATTTCCCCATTGATCAGAACCGCCCATTTGCAATCTCACGTTTTTTGCTTTGTACAAATGCAGAAAATCGTAACCTTGTAATAACTGATAAGAAAATTCGGTGTAACTCATTCCTTCTGCGCCACCTTCACCCGTAATTCTTTTCTTCACAGAATCTTTCGCCATCATGTAATTCACGGTGATGTTTTTACCCACTTCGCGAATGAATTCCAGGAAAGAAAATTCCTTCATCCAGTCATAATTATTCACCAGTTCTGCACTGTTCGCTTCTGTACCTTCAAATTGTAAAAATTTTGAAAGTTGTCCTTTCAAGCAGGAAACATAATGATTTAGGGTTTCTTCATCCAAAGCATTTCGCTCGCTGGATTTTCCGCTAGGATCACCAATCATTCCTGTTGCACCGCCTACCAAAGCGATGGGTTTATGACCATGTTGCTGAAAATGCGCCAAAATTTTGATCTGAATTAAACTTCCGATATGCAAAGAATCAGCGGTCGGATCGAAGCCGATATAAGCCGTGGTAATTTCTTTGTTCAGTTGTTCTTCCGTTCCAGGCATCATGTCGGCAAACAAGCCGCGCCATTTCAGTTCTTCAATAAAAGCGTTCATTTTCTTCCTATTTTTTTCAGGGGCAAAGATAGGATTTTTGGCGGGAATTTTTGAAAATGGTGAAGATAGCTTCAGGTTAATATATCATAAATAAAAAAAATATTATTATCTAAAGTGTAATGGGTAACCTTACACTTTAAATCTATTTTAAGTTCAAATAATGATCATCTCATTCAAACATAAAGGTTTAAAAAATTATTGGACGAAAGAAGATGCAAGTAAGCCACCCTCTGAAAGCATAGATAAAATAAGGATGATCCTGGACTTTTTAGATAGTGTGGAAGAAGTTCCCCAAGATTTTGAGCCTTTCAAAAATTTAAGAATTCATCCTTTAAAAGATAATTTGAAAGAATATTGGTCATTGGATGTCACATTCACTTTTGGAATAATATTTAATTTTGAGAATAAAAATGTTTTTAATATCGATTTAATTGATACTCATTAGAATAGCAACACGCAGAAAATTTAATATCATGACACCATTGCCTCGTGCAATTAAGCACAATACGCATCCTGGAGAAATACTTTCGGAGATGATTTTAAAAGCAAATAATTTAACAGTAGAAAAAGCTTCTCAACTTTTAGGAGTTTCTCGACCGAATCTTTCTAATGTGGTGAATTGTAAAAGTGGAATTAGTCCGCTTATGGCTATTAGAATATCAAAGGTTTTCGGTGGAAATGCCGCAATTTGGATCAAACTTCAGTACAGTTATGATTTAAGAAAGGCAGAAAAAGAATTTGAGGAGATGAATATTCAGTTGGTTAAGTATGAAGAAGCATAATTTTTACTATTTTTTTTGTTTTACAGAAACTCTAAATTTCACACGGTTGCATTAAATTTTAAAAGCTTAATTTTGCACCCCGAAATAAAGATATTCAGATTATGAAAAAAATAGGTGAGCATAGAAAACTTCTTGGGGTTGATAAAACCGCGACTTTGAAAGAGTTAAAAACAATTTACCGCAATACGATGAAAGATGCGCATCCTGACAAATTTGTGGATGACGAAGCAGCGAAATTGGAAGCGGAAGAAAAAAGCAAGTCGGTGATTGAAGCCTACCATTTTTTAGTGAGCATTAATCCAGAAACGCAGGAAAAATATAAAGAAGAATATACAGAAACCATCTCAAAATCTATTATTCAGGATTTTTATCTGGAGAAATCTATTTTGAGAGTGCAGCATTTTAATGGAAAAATGTATGAATATATTGGTGTTCCAAGAAATACGTATATCAAAATGGTGAATGCAGATTCGCCGAGTCGGTTTGCCAGAAGACACATTTACGGAAATTATACCTACCGAAAAAACGGAGAAGCGATGGAGGATTAATTTCCTGTCGTTTTAAAATTTAAAAAGCACAATTTCGAAGGAGATTGTGCTTTTTTTGTTTTTGAATTCACGAATTTTTTTTTCAATAACAAAGATACAAGATGTAGTCAACTGGAAGAAGTGGAAACTTTTTTAAAGTCGGGAGACTTTAATGAGCTATCTTTTACGATTTTAACCGAAAAGCGTTGGTTGTTGAATCTGTTTACT
>Ga0136636_10000161_pt1 | contig 29085 bp, 27 predicted proteins | sample AntDrymUQ8522106_2_FD_104653 | JGI IMG/M metagenome (GOLD analysis project Ga0136636, IMG submission 104653) | Polar desert sand microbial communities from Dry Valleys, Antarctica - metaG UQ852 (21.06) | ecosystem: Environmental > Terrestrial > Soil > Desert | place: Antarctica: Dry Valley... | reverse complement strand
GTTGTTTTATTGTTTTAGGGGTTTAGAGGTTTAGGAGGGATTTTAATTTATTGAAGTCCCCCAAACATCTAAACTTCTTTACAAATCTTTCACCGCTTGTCTAAACTGGTTTCCCCTGTCTTCATAATTTTTAAATAAATCAAAACTTGCGCAAGCCGGACTCAACAAAACAACATCTCCTTTTTCTGCAAAATGGTAAGCAGACTGTACCGCATCTTTTGCATTTTCTGTATTTACAATCAGCGAAACAATATCTCCAAAAGCCTCATGTATTTTTCTGTTTTCTGTTCCCATGCACACAATAGCTTTCACTTTTTCTTTCACCAACTCAATCATTGCTGTATAATCATTTCCTTTATCTACTCCACCAAGAATAAGTATTACAGGCTTTACCATTGTTTCCAACGCATACCAGGTACTGTTTACATTTGTTGCCTTGCTGTCATTAATAAATTCTATACCTCTTACGGTAGCTACAGGCTCCATGCGGTGTTCCAGGCTTTCAAACGTTTGAAGCGCTTCTCTAATTTTTTCTTTTCTAATGCCCACTGCAAATCCTGCTACGCTGCCTGCCATACTGTTGTATTGATTGTGTTTTCCTTTTACTGCAAAATCTGAAACGTTCATTTGCATCTCTTCTCCTTTCCATTTAAGATGCATTTCGGCGTTTGTTAGATATGCTCCTTCCGGTAATTCTTTGCTCATAGTTATTGGTGCTTTAATTGATCTTATGATATAGTTTTTTAAATGCGCTGTTGTTGTCTCATCATCCAGATTATAAATAAAAACATCATTTTCTGTCTGATTTTTAGTTATGCTGAATTTGCTTTTTATATAATTGTTTACATCGTATTCGTACCTGTCTAAATGATCTTCAGTAATGTTTGTAATAATGGCAACATCAGGTTTAAAAGTTTTTATATCATCTAACTGAAAAGAACTTACTTCCACCACATATAATTTTTTAGGATCTTCTGCTACCTGTCTTGCAAATGAAAATCCGATGTTTCCTACCATGGCACAATCTTCTCCCGCTAATTGGCAGATGTGATATGTAAGTGCAGTAGTAGTTGTTTTACCATTGCTACCGGTAATAGCAATTATTTTACTATCACCCTTATATCTAAAAGCAAATTCTATTTCACTTATAATTTCAATCCCCTTTTCTCGAATTTTTTTCACCATTTCATTACTCTCCGGTATGCCTGGGCTCTTCATTACAACATCACTATTCAATATTTTTTCATCCGTATGAAGACCTTCTTCAAAAAAAATATTATTATTTAAAAGATCTGTTTTATAATTTTCTTTTATAACCCCTGCATCACTTACAAACACTTCAAAACCTTGCTGCTTTGCAAGTATTGCAGTGCCTATTCCGCTTTCTCCTGCCCCAAGTATGACGATTTTTTTTTTCAGTTTTAATAGATTTTTATCTCAGTTTTAATGTTACAATAGCAACAGCAACACAAAGGATTGTCAAAATCCAAAACCGCACGGCAATTTTACTTTCATGATATCCTAACTTTTGATAATGGTGATGCAATGGACTCATGAGAAAAACACGCCGCCCTTCTCCGTATTTTTTCTTTGTATATTTAAAATAACTTACCTGTATCATTACGCTGCTGAGCTCCACAAAAAATGCCAGGCAAAATATCGGTATCAATAATTCCTTTCTTACTATAATAGCCAATGCGGCAATTATTCCACCCAATGCAAGGCTGCCTGTATCGCCCATAAAAACCTGCGCCGGATAAGAGTTGTACCATAAAAAACCTACACAAGCCCCTACAAATGCTGCAATAAAAATGGATAGCTCTCCAAGGTTAGGGATGTACATTATATTTAGATACTCAGCAAATTTTATGTTGCCACTTACGTAAGCAAATATGCCGAGGCAGATTCCTATTATTGCACTTATACCTGTCGCCAACCCATCTAACCCATCAGTAATATTTGCGGCATTGGATACAGCTGTTACAATAAAAATTACAATAGCTATGTAAACGATGTAGGTGTAATCTTCCAAACTTTTTGGTAAAAGTTTAGCATAATTAAACTCATGATTTTTTACAAACGGTATAGTTGCTATGGGTGTTTTTACTGTTACAAAACGATGTTGTTTTCCATCTATCATCACCGTATCTTCCTTCAGCTTTTTCTCACCTCTTTGTAATTCAAATACTGCATCAGTTTTTATTATTTCTCTTTTCACGGTTACGCTTGGGCTGAAATAAAGGGTAACACCAATGATAATTCCTATAACAACCTGACCAAATATTTTAAACCTTCCTGCAAGTCCATCACTGTCACTTTTTTTATAATCGTCACCTTTTAATTTAGCGAGACGCTTGCTTCTTATTTTTAAATAATCATCTATAAAACCAATAGCACCAAGCCATATCGTACAAAGCAACATTAACCGAACGTAAACTTTATCAAGATTTGCCAATAATAATGTAGGGACTATGATAGCCAAAATAATGATAAGCCCACCCATAGTAGGTGTTCCTTTTTTTTGTTGTTCACCCGCTAGCCCTAAATCCCGAACTGTTTCCCCTAACTGTCTTGTTTGCAAAAAACGTATCAGCTTTTTTCCATAAACTGTTGTAATAATTAATGATAGAATCAACGCCATCATTACCCTAAAGCTTATGAACTGAAATAATCCACTTCCCGGAAAAGATGATTTTGTCCAGTGCTGCGTTATCCAATCAAATAAGTGATACAACATAATATATAAAATTTGCAGATTTGCAAATCGAAAAATTTGCAAATGCGTTTAACTCAATTCTTTTTTTACGATTCAAACATTTTTTTTCAGCCTGCGAACATTTGCAACTTTGCACATCTGCACATTTGCTCATTTGCTCATTTGCCTTTTGATTCATTTCCCCAACAACTCAAACATTTCCTCTAATACTTTCCTATCATCAAAATCATATCTCACTCCGTTTATTTCCTGGTATTTTTCATGACCTTTTCCTGCTATCAAAACAATGTCTTCTTTATTACTTAAGCTCACAGCCGTTTTTATTGCTTCTCTCCTATCTGCTATTGTTATATATTTTCTTCTTGCAACTACATTTATTCCTGCTTCCATATCTTTCAAAATATCTTCAGGCTTTTCATTGCGTGGGTTATCTGCTGTAAGAATTACCCTGTCACTATGTTCACAGGCAACCTCTGCCATTATTGGCCGTTTTGTTTTATCTCGGTTGCCACCGCAACCAACTACCGTAATTATTTTTTCGTGCCCTTGTCTAAGATTTTTTATTGTTGCCAATACATTCAACAATGCATCTGGCGTGTGCGCATAATCAACTATTCCCATCACTTTATCAACCCTGCTTATTTTGTAATCAAACCTACCTTCTGCACTGTCAATATTGCTTAGTGCGAGCAACACTTCTTCTTTTTGCATGTCAAGTAAAATCGCTGTACCATATACTGCAAGCAGGTTGTACGCATTAAATTCCCCAATTAATTTAAAATGAACTTCCACATCGTTCACCATCATGTGTAATCCACTCAAACTGTTATCTAATATTTTTCCTTTAAAATCTGCCACAGTTCTAAGACTGTAATAATATTTTTTTGCAGCTGTATTTTGCAACATAACAGCTCCTCTTTTATCGTCGGTATTACTTAATACAAATGCAGATGAAGGCAACTGATCGAACCATGATTTTTTTACCCTGATGTATTCATCAAAAGTTTTATGATAATCTAAATGATCGTGTGTAATGTTTGTAAAAATTCCTCCTTTAAAAACCAATCCTGCAATTCTTTGCTGTTCTATTGCATGGCTACTGCATTCCATAAATACATATTCACAACCAGCTTCTTTCATTTCTTGCAACAGTGCATTTAAATTTATTGCGTCAGGCGTTGTATGCGTAGATGGAATTATGGTAGCACCAATTTTATTTTCTACAGTACTTACCAACCCACATACAAAACCAAGTTTTGTGAAAAGATTAAATAAAATAGTAGCTACCGTTGTTTTACCGTTAGTGCCTGTTACTCCAATTAATTTTATCCCTACAGATGGTTCGCCATAAAAATTATGCGCCATAAAACCCAATGCTGCTTTGCTGTTTGCCACTTCTATGTAAGTAATTCCATCAACAATATTTGCAGGGAACTTTTCTGTTACAATTACTATTGCACCATTTTTAATTGAAGCATCTATAAAATTATGTCCGTCAACTAATGATCCTTTTACCGCAATAAAACAACCCGCAGGTTTAACTTCACGAGAGTCTATATGGAGAGAATTTATCTCTACATCAGTACTTCCGAGAACTGCTCTTAAGTTTACTTTATATAAAAGGTCTTTCAACATTAATTTAAAAACAGTGTTATTTTTTGTCCTTTAATAAAATTTGTTCCCGCAGTTATGCTTTGGTTTATCACTTTTCCTTTTCCTTGAAAAGCTATTGTCAATCCCTTATTTTCTAATAAATAAACTGCATCCTTTAATCCCATCCCTTCTACATTTGGAGTAGTATTAGCAGAGATGCCGACACTTGCCGTGGTATTCATTATAGCAGTATTTTGAGCAAGCTGGATATTTCTCCATGTTCCACTTTGTGCAGAATCGTAAAACGGAATAGCCATATAACCTAAAATAGAACGCATGTCGTTTTTCATTCCAACTGCATTGTTCAATAGAGTATCTTTTACTAACGCTGTATTATAGGTTGCCGTTGTAAGATATCTTGCGTAAAGCCTATCGCTAATTTCTTTAAACACTTTACCAGAAACTGCAGCACCGTAAACCAATTTAGATTCTCTGCTATTTTGTATAACCACCGCCATGGTAAACTTTGGGGCTTCTGCGGGAAAATATCCAATAAAAGAGGCCTGGTATATTTTAGCCCCTTTGTTGTAACCCTTATTATCCAATGCAGTAACTGCTGTACCGGTTTTGCCGGCAATTTTATAAATACTATCCTTTAATGCACGCCCGGTTCCATGCGGACTTTCCACCACCTCCAACAATGCCTCCTTTAGCATGGCTATAGTGGCCGGACTACACACTTGTGGATCTAACACCTGTGGCTCAATTTTTTTTACACTTAAACCATAATCCTGAATTTCGTTTACCAAATATGGTCTCATTAATTTTCCATTGTTTGCAACTGCGTTGTACAGTGTAAGCATGTGAAGTGGCGTTACTAATTCTTCGTAACCATGTGCCATGTAAGGGATAGTGGTTGCACCCCATTTTTTTACTTTTTTTATTAATGGAAAACCAGAGGTGGCTATTATATCAATTCCGGTATTTACATCTAACCTCATTTTATGCAAATGGTCGTAAAATTTTTGGGGTTCGGCCTGGTAATATTGGTGAGCAAGCTTAGCAAATGCCACATTACTACTTGCAGCAAAAGCTTCCTTCACAGTTGTTTCATGTGTACCCAGATGAGAATCTTTAATGCGCAAACCATAAAATGATTTTACTCCTCCTTCGCAATCTACAATGGTATTTAGGTCAACATATTTATCTTCCAACAAACTCATAAGGGTTGCCAGTTTAAAAACAGAACCCGGTTCGGTTGTTTTACCAATACCATAATTAAAATCTTCTATGTAAGTCCCATCAGGTTGTTTGCCCAAATTTGCTATGGCTTTTATTTTACCCGTGGCAGTTTCCATTACGATGGCGGTACCATGTACTGAATTATTTTCAACAAGCATTTTCATCAACGCACCTTCAGCAACATCTTGTATATAAGTATCCAATGTAGTTACAATATCTTTTCCATTTACTGGGTCAAGTTCTGATCCTTCCACCGGCATGTAAGCACCGGCCACATAACGCATCAAACGCTGCCCTGTAGTACCTCTTAGCAAACTGTCGTACGTTAATTCCAACCCCACATTCTTAGAAAGATTTTGGCGAGACAAACCAATTGTTCTATTGGCAAGCAACACATAAGGGTTTATTCGTTTGTCTTTTGCATCTATTATAAATCCACTTTTATTTCTACCCAAACGCACCAAGGGAAAATCTCTTAAAAGTAAATACTGATCAAAAGTCATTTTCTTTTTTAAGATGTAGTAACGATCCTTTTCCTGATAAGCCTGTTGCAATAATTTCTTATACTGCGCAGTTGTTTTATCAGCAAAAAGATTTGATAAACTAAAACTTAGCGAATCAATATTATCTTTAAAACGTTTCCCTTGTTTTTCTCTTAATCCATCCGCACCAAAATCAACATACACATCAAATACCGGTACCGATGTACTAAGCATATTCCCGTCTTCGCTATAAATTGTTCCTCTTTCTGCTACAATTGGTTGAGATTTTATGTGAAGACTATCACTCATACCCACCCAATATTTGCCTTCTACTCTCTGTATATAAATGGCTCGGCCAAGTACAAATACACAAAGTATAACCATGCACAAAAAGCACAAATACACTCTCCATAATATGTCTTTTTTTACGTCCATTAAGATTAATTTACAAGTCCCCTAAATCCCCCGAAGGGGGACGATGAGACCCTAATATTTTAAAGTTCCTTTACAGTTTTATTGCTCTTATTTAATTTTTTAAAGTTCTATTCACTATTAATCATTTCCTTTTGCCAGCTGCCTTTTGCCAAATGCCTTTTGCCAATTCCCTTTTGCCCACTGCTCTCTACTTCTTCACTACCGTATCTCCCAATAACATTGGTGGCACTTTTGGTTCTTTTAACCCCAACGGTTCTACTGCTTTTATTAATTCTGTTGCTTTACTTCTAAATATCAAATCGCTTTTCACCGTTTTATATTCGTACTCCAACTCTTTAATATTTTTTTCCGTCACTGCTATTTTTCTTACCAGCTTATCTGCGTGGTGCCCGTTGTATATGTAAACAATAGCCAGCACCGCCAGAAACAAAAAGAAAGGAATATTTCTAACTATTCTGTTATAGTTAAAAACCTGTTTCCATTCTGCCTTTGGGGCTTTTATTTCTTTATTTAATTTTTCGTCTGCCATTTATTTTTTTTGTGCTATCCTCAATTTTGCACTTCTGCTACGTGGGTTTAATTTTTGTTCGTACGCTGTTGCTACTATTGGCTTTTTTGTAACGATGCTAAATGGATTTTCAACCCTTGTTCCATACACATCATCTGCTTCCTGTTCCTCTACTGATCCGTTTTTAAAAAAGTTTTTTACGATCCTATCTTCAAGTGAGTGAAAAGTTATAATAGCCACTCTCCCATCTTTATTTAAAACCGCTTTTGTTTGCTCCAACATTTCTTCCAGCACTTTCATTTCTTCGTTTACTTCTATGCGCAAAGCCTGAAAAACCTGTGCTAAATATTTATTCGGATTACCTTTTACCACGGCTGAAATACTTTGCTTAAAAGTATTAATAGTTGCAAAAGGTTTTATCAGTCTTTGTTCAACAATTATTTTTGCCAGTGTTTTTGCATTGGTCACTTCTCCATACTTTTCAAACATCTTGTGCAACTGTAATTCTGTAAAACTGTTGAGAACTGTTGCTGCTGTATTAGTCTGCCTGCTGTCCATACGCATATCCAATGCTCCATCAAACCTTGTACTAAAGCCTCGTTCCGCTGTATCAAACTGGTGACTTGAAACTCCTAAGTCAGCTAAAACGCCATCAACTTTTGCATATTTATGTAACCGCAAAAAACGCTGTAGATAACGAAAGTTTTGTGGTACAAAAATTACACGATCATCATTCGGCAGATTTTTCCTTGCTTCTTCATCCTGGTCAAACACGATCAGTTTTCCGCTTACACCTATGTGCTTCAATATTTCTTTACTATGCCCACCCCCACCAAATGTGCAATCCACATACACGCCGGCTTCTTTAATATTTAAGGCCTCTATTGCTTCATTTAAAAGAACCGCAATGTGATATTGGTTGATTGGTTCGTTGGTTGATTCATATTGGTTGATTGATTGATCATTTGATTTAAGATCTTTAATATTTTTTTGATCAATCATTTTTCAACCTTTTTACTTTAATAGAAATTAAATTTCTCTCATACTACAAAATCAACCAATCAACTATTAACTTTCCCGCAACTACTCAACCTCCCCTTGTCTTCCCATCACCTCTTTTGCTAAATCACTAAAGCTTTCATCTGTCATATTTTCAAAAAACTGTTCGTACGCTTTTTTATCCCATATCTCAATTTTGTTTACTGCCGAAACCAGTACAATATCCTTATCAAGCGAAGCGTATTCTTTTAAATTTTTAGGTAACAGTAATCTTCCTGCACTATCCAATTCCACCGGCGATGCACCATTTAGAAAATACCTGCGGAATGCTCTAACGTTCGGTTCAAAATCGTTCAACTTACTTATGTTTGCAAAAATTGGTTTCCAGGTTTGAATTGGGTAAAGGGTAAGGCATTTTTCAAACCCCCTGTTTAGTACGAATTCAACTCCATCATCTTTCGGCAATTGTTTTTTAAACGCTGCCGGCAAAAGGAAACGTCCTTTTGTATCGATGGTAGATTCATATTCGCCTAAAAAGCTGATCATTGTTTGAAAGGGGGTAGTTATTTGTAACTAATCTACACAAAATAACACTTTTTCCCACTTATGAACACATTTTGTGGAAAACATATTTTTCCACACGGTTAATAGTGGCTACAGTTGCGAGTTGTAGACGGTTTTACCGGTTACAATATGTGCGTTGAATGTGAATAGATGTGGAAACAGTGTGAATAGCTAAATTATGTAGTTATTTAGCTAAGGGAAATGATATAGTAAATGCGCTGCCTTTACCAAGTGTGCTTTCGGCTTTAATGGTACCTTTATGAGCTTCCACCATTGTTTTTACGTAACTCAACCCAAGGCCAAACCCTTTTACATTGTGTACGTTGCCTGTATGAGCACGGTAAAATTTTTCGAAAATTCTAGATAGGGTTTCTTTGCTCATACCAATACCATTGTCTTCAATTTTAATACGAAAAAGATTGCCTGAATTTGTTGTGGTTAATTTTATAAGCGGGTTTTCTTTTGAATACTTTAATGCATTGTCGAGCAAATTATTTACAAAGTTGGTAAAATGTACATCATCGGCCATTACTACATCTTTTGTAGCATCTAAGTTTACTTCTAATTTTCCACCTTTTTCATTTATAGGGAGAGATATATTGTTTACTGCATTTTTGATAAGCTCGTTAGCAGATAATTTTTTTAAGGACAACTGTACTTCTTGTTTGTCCAGCAAAGCTGCTTGCAGTATAGTTTCAACCTGCTTGTTCATCCGCTTATTTTCCTCCTTTATTATACCAGTAAAGTAAGCAGTTTTTTCTTTGTCGCCCACCACCTTTTCATTTTTTAGCGCATCAACGGCAAGCGAAATAGTTGCCAAAGGTGTTTTAAACTCATGGGTCATATTGTTGATAAAATCAGACTTTATTTCGCCTAACTTTTTCTGAATAAGAAGTGTTCTTAGGGTTATAAAAAATGCCGAAATAATTATAAGAGTAAAAATAATAGAGCCTACAATAAACCAGGTAATTTCTTTTAAAACAATGGTATTTTGATTAGGAACAATTATAATAAGCCCTTCTTGCGGTGCAAGATTTTCCATAGCTGTACCGCTTTCAGGAATCAACGGAATTATCTGCATCTCATTATTAGCAGAATCTTCATAAAATTTAATAAAATTATCTGAGTCAATTTGATCGCCTGTAATTTGATCATCAGTAACGGCAAATTCAAATGGCACATTTTTTAAATCATTAGATGCAAGTGATTCCTTTAAAATTGCTGCAATTTCATTTTTGGAAAAACGTTGCATTACGGAGTGCTTTCTAAAATCAAACTGCAACTTGTCGGGTGTTATTAAAAGGTCATTTTTTTTGGGATAAATAAAAGATAGCTTTTCATCCATCAACCTTCTGGCAGAAAGGCCCAAAGCTTTTGTAACATTATCTTTTAAGCGTTGCTCTCGGTATTTTTTTACACTATCCAACCATAATACCTGAAAAAAAATAAGCCCAAGCAAACTAATCGTAATAAGTATGGTTATAATGGGGAAAGTTTTCTTCATGTAAATTTTTTCTTTATACCTGTTGCTGATTAAACAAATACAAATGTAGTATTATTCATTTTTTGGTGAAATAATTGTTTGTTATAAAATAAAAAGAGGGAAATTTATAAGACATATATTTTCGAATTGATTGATAAATTAAAAAAAGCAAGTTTATTATTTAGCCAAAATACTTTACTTTGAATATTATGACAGCACCTGCAAATGGAATATTATTAATAGCAGAACCTTTTTTAAAGGATCCGCCTTTTTTGCGCAGCGTTGTGCTATTATGCAGGTACGATGAAGAAGATGGAGCTTTTGGTTTTACTATTCATAGAAAATTACAAACTACATTAGATGAAATTGTGGATAGTATGAATGGCTACAAAATTCCGGTTTATTATGGTGGCCCGGTACAGGTAGATACATTGCATTACATACATCAGTACCCAAATCTTCTGTTAGATTCAGTTAAAATTGCAGAAGATGTTTATTGGGGAGGAGATTTTGATCTGCTAAAAAAATATATTAAAGACGGGACCATTGAAGCAGATAAAATAAAATTCTTTTTAGGATACAGCGGTTGGGATGCAGCGCAGTTAGAGGATGAGATAGAAGAAAAAAGCTGGATAACATTGCCCGGAAACAAACAACTTATTTTTGATACAGCTGCACAGTTTATTTGGCAAAGTTGCTTAACAGCTCTTGGCGGAAAATATAAAATGATGGTTCATTTTCCAACCGATCCACAGTTAAATTAGGCCTCCCTAAATTCCTCCCGAAAAGAAGAGGCCTCTTAAATCCCTCCGAAGGAGGGACTTTCAAGACATCAATAATTTAGAGTAATTTACAGTTTTAAAAATTTTATTTTTTTAAGTTGCTTTATAAACTTCTTCATTTTCCTGCAAAACTTGCGCTGCTTATTTGGTGCAGGCATTTGCAGATTAATAGAAACGAAATACTACATGCCGAAGGACCTTTACTTATTGCTGCTAACCATCCTAACTCTTTTTTAGACGCCATATTATTGTGTGCACTATTTAAAAAACCTATTTATTCCTTGGCGAGAGGAGATGCATTTAAGAATAATTTTATTAAAAAAATATTAATCTCATTAAATATGTTTCCCGTTTATAGAGTTAGTGAGGGGGTAGAAAATTTGGACGAAAACTATAAAACATTTGACGATTGTATAGAAGTATTTAAAAGAAACGGGATAGTTTTAATTTTTAGTGAAGGGCGTTGTATAAACGAATGGTATCTACGTCCTTTAAAAAAGGGCACTGCTCGTTTGGCTATAAGTGCATGGGAGCAGGGGATTCCGCTAAAAGTAATTCCGTTAGGTATTAACTATCATTCCTTCACCAGCTTTGGTAAAAATATTATTGCAAATTTTGGTGAGTTTATTACTCAACAAAACATTGCATTTAAAAATGAAGATGCCTATGGTATAAAAGTACAGACATTTAATACTGCATTAAAAATACAATTAGAAAAATTGGTAATAAAAATAAAGCCAGTCGATGAAAAAATTCTGAAACAAACATTTGAAAAACGCATTTCCTCTTTAAAGAAAATACTGCTTTTTATTCCTGCTTTGCTTGGCTTTTTATTGCATGCGCTATTATACATTCCTATACAAAAATTTGCCTTTAATAAATTTGGAAAAATAGACCACTATGATTCAGTAATGGTTGGAATGTTGTTTTTGCTTTATCCTTTATACTTAATTGTCACCATTATTATTGGTTCTTTCTTTTTTGGATACTGGTCATTACTTATATTTTTATTTGCGCCTTTTTCTGCATGGAGTTATACTCAACTAAAAAAGCAATTTTAGAAAAGCCTATATACTCGCAGATATATAAACATTAAAAAACCCGCATAAAATTATGCAGGCTCTAAAATCATTTTTGTAAAATTTACAATTCCACGGCACCTTCTACCAACACTGTCGCTTTGTTATTCAATACTTCTACAAAACCACTTTGTATTGTGTAAGAATTTGTGTTTGTTTTATCCAATAATATTTTCAGTTTCCCATTTTTCAGCGCACTTACAATAGGTGCATGTCTGTCTAATACTTCAAACAAACCTGTTATGCCCGGCAATTGCACACCGTACACTTCGCCGCTAAATATTTTTTTTTCTGGTGTTAGAATTTCTAGGGTCATTTTTGCAATTTGCTAATCAGCTGATGTGCTAATTTGCTAATTTTTTAAAATTGTAAAATTATTATTGATAACAATATTTTTTTATAAGGCCTATTATCCGTTGCAATACATTAGCTAATTAGCACATTATCGAATTAGCTAATTAACTACGCTTGCGCTGCAGCCATCAATTTCTTACCTTTTTCAACTGCATCTTCTAATGTACCTACAAGGTTAAATGCAGCTTCCGGGTATTCATCAACTTCACCATCCATAATTGCATTAAAACCACGAATGGTATCTTCTATTGGAACCAATACACCTTTTAAACCTGTAAACTGTTCAGCCACAAAAAACGGTTGAGATAAGAAACGTTGTACTTTACGTGCACGGCTTACTACCAATTTATCTTCATCACTCAATTCATCCAAACCAAGTATGGCGATGATATCCTGTAATTCTTTGTAACGCTGTAAAATTAATTTTACTCTATCTGCAGTATTGTAATGCTCCGCACCAACAATAGCAACAGTCAAAATTCTAGATGTACTATCCAGTGGATCTACCGCAGGGTAAATACCAAGATCCGCAATTTTACGACTCAATACCGTTGTTGCATCCAAATGCGCAAACGTAGTAGCCGGTGCCGGATCGGTCAAATCATCTGCAGGTACATACACCGCCTGTACCGATGTGATTGAACCATTTTTAGTTGAAGTAATTCTTTCCTGCATCAAACCCATTTCTGTAGCCAATGTTGGTTGGTAACCCACCGCACTTGGCATACGACCAAGCAATGCTGATACTTCAGAACCAGCCTGTGTAAAACGGAATATATTATCTACAAAAAATAAAATGTCTTTTCCCTGTCCGTCGCCTTCACCATCACGGAAATACTCCGCCAGGGTAAGACCGCTTAATGCCACACGAGCACGGGCACCAGGAGGTTCGTTCATCTGTCCAAAAACGAATGTTGCTTTTGATTCTTTCAAACCTTCCATATCTACCGAAGCAAGATCCCATCCACCTTCTTCCATACTATGCTTAAACTTTTCGCCATAGTTCATAATACCAGCCTCAATCATCTCACGCATCAAATCATTTCCTTCACGTGTTCTTTCGCCCACACCTGCAAAAACCGATATACCACTGTATGCTTTCGCAATATTATTAATCAATTCCTGAATCAATACTGTTTTACCTACACCTGCACCACCGAATAATCCAATTTTACCACCTTTTGCGTAAGGCTCAATCAAATCAATTACTTTAATACCTGTAAACAAAATCTCGTTTGCAGTACTAAGGTCTTCAAACAATGGTGGCTTAGCGTGTATTGGGCGACCGCCTTCTTTGCTTACCTGCGGCAAACCATCAATGGCATCGCCGGTTACGTTAAACAAACGCCCTTTAATATTTTCGCCTATAGGCATAGTAATCGGTCTGCCTGTATCGGTAACTTTAGTACCACGTACCAAACCTTCCGTACCGTCCATCGCAATGGTACGCACACTGTCTTCACCCAAATGCTGCTGCACTTCCAATACCAACTTATCACCGTTTTCACGAATAAGTTCCAAAGCATTTAAAATTTCCGGAAGTTTTGAATCGTTGTCAAATTGTACATCGACTACCGCACCAATAATTGATTTTACTTTACCTGTACTTGCCATATCTATATATTAAAATAATTAAGGTTTCAAAATTTGCCGCAAAGGTAAGGTTTGAGGTTTGTAAATAAAAATCCCTTCAGTATTTTTTTTGGGTTGGGTTCGGGCAAAGAAGCAGCTATGGGCAGCATCGGTGGCGTCGCACGTTTCATCTTCAAATATATATTTAGCTTTAATAGTGCAGTAGATGGGCTCAATTAATTCCATGTTATTCTATAATTTAGCTTTTAACGATTTCTTATAATTTTTATTTAAAGAAAATCTGGACAGGTTTTACTAATTAAAATTTGTATTTTCATATAAAAATTTAGAAAATTCTTTTATGATTGATATATGAATAAATTAATATTACACACGAGTTTTAAAGATTTAAAAGGGAACAATTCTAAAAAAATTGTGTCAAGTAATCTTTTAAAAGAAAATATTGAATACAAGGATTTTCTTTTATTATTACGAAAAAATTCCACTTCAAAATTGGCTGTTGTAAACAAACAAAAAGATAACTTTAAATGACTGATGGTTTGTCGCAAAATATTTTAAATGTTTGTGATTCTCTGAATAAAAATAATGTACAATACTTATTAGTTGGTGGGGCGGCTGTGGCATTTCATGGCTATTACAGAATTACAACTGTAGATGATATGCCTGCTGAGAAAGAGGATGTAGATTTTTGGTTAAATCCAAATTACACTAATTATTACAATCTTTTAAATGCATTAAAAAATCTTGGTCAGGATGTGACTGATTTTATGAGTGAGAAAACTCCTACTCCTTTAAAATCATTTTATAAATGCACATTTGATAACTTCACATTAGATTTTTTACCAAAAATTCCGGGTCATTCAAAGTTCAATAATTGTTATAATAGCAGACAATCTTCCATTATCAATAACATAGAAATTTTCATTATCAGTTATGATGATTTGGTTATTACAAAACTAGTAACAGCTAGAAAAAAAGATATTGAAGACATTAAGAATTTAGAAGCAAATAGAAAGAAATAACTGTCGTATTTAATCGCAGGCTTTACATGCACTATTTTTCTTTACTTTTACGCCAATGAAATTCTTCACCCTAATATTTAATATTTACCTGCTTGCACTTTCGTTTTTCCCCTGTGCAGATGTAGATAGCTGTGTTGAAACTAATTCTCCCTACATTTCTTCAATAAATAATAAAGAGGACCACAAGGAAACCGAAAATTGCACGCCGTTTTGCATTTGTTCCTGCTGCGCTGTACCTATTATTTATCAACAGGTAAGTATACATGAAACTTCAAAACAAATCTATTTTTCCATTTCATACCCTTCTTTACAAATAATTTACCCGTCTCAGTCAACTCCGGCTATTTGGCAACCACCAAAATATTGTTGAAATAATTATGTGAATGGTGAAAAGTGAATCGGCAGTATTCACCATTGGACTATTCACATCTGACAACAATACTTATTCAACTTAAAATTTTACAATGATAAAAATCATTTTGCCTATACTGGCAATGCTTTTTTGTACAAATAGCTTTTCGCAAAATACTTTATTAATAATTGTGAAAGACAGTGCCGAAAATAAAACACTCCGAGGTGCTACCGCTCAAATTAAAACAACAAAATTGTCTGCAATAACAGACAGTGCGGGCCAAATATTATTCAACAACATTTCTAACAGCCTACAAAATATCGAAATAAGTTTTGCAGGTTATGCGTCACAAATTATTACGGTAACGCCTGTAGCAGATAGTATCTTAACAATACTGGTTTACCTGCAAAGTGAAGAAGAAGATTTAGAAGAAGTAATTGTATCGAGCACCCGTACAAGCCGCACCATCAACAACACACCCACAAGAGTAGAAACGATAGAACTGGAAGAAATTGATGAAAAAAGCAATATGAAGCCTGCCAATGTTTCTATGATACTGCATGAAAGTACGGGCATACAGGTACAGCAAACATCTGCAACGAGCGGTAATTCGAGCGTGCGTATACAGGGGCTGGATGGGCGATACACACAATTGCTAAAAGATGGATACGCAAGCTTTGGCAATTTTGCCAGCGGGTTAAGCGTACTCGAAATTCCCCCACTGGATCTTAAACAGGTAGAAATTATTAAAGGACCAGCATCCACTCTATATGGTGCCGGTGCTATTGCAGGTGTGGTAAATTTCATTAGCAGAACACCAAAAGAAAAAGCCGTTTATAATTTTATTGTTAACCAATCAAACGTAGGGCAAACAAATATTGGTGGCTTTGCTATGCAGCGCAATAAAAAAATTGGGTACAGCATGTTGGCACTTTACAACAAACAAAAAACCTATGATGTAGACAACGACGATTTTACAGAATTACCCGATGCTGAAAATTTTACCATTCACCCAAAACTGTTTCTTTATCCTTCTAAAAATTCAACTTTCATTATTGGAAACAGTTACGGCAAAGCAGATAGAACGGGGGGAGATGTAAATGTAATTAATGGCAAAGCAGATAATTTTCATACCTATTTTGAAACCAACAACACCGTTAGAAATACTTCTACTATTGATTTTAATACAAGATTTAAAAACAATGACCAGCTTACTATAAAAGCCAGTTACAATTATTTCAAACGAAATATTGCCATACCTAATTACATTTTTAAAGGAGAAAACAGCAATAGTTTTAATGATGTTACTTACGTTAAGAATTTAAAAAACCAGACACTTTTATTCGGAGCAAATTTTATAAATGATAATTTCAAAGAACAAAAAGCCAGTACTTCAGTTCTCCGTAATTTTAAAACAACCACCACCGGTTTTTATTTACAACACACGTGGGATGTATCTGAAAAATTAAAATTAGAAAGCGGTGTAAGAACAGATTTTGTGCACTATAAAAATGATAATTACCATAACAAAGAAACCTTCTTTTTGCCACGCATTTCTGCGCTGTTTACATTTAACGAAAAATGGAGCAGCAGAATTGGTGGTGGGTTAGGGTATAAAACACCCACTATTTTTACGGAACAAACAGAAACAATTCAATACCAAAAAGTATTGCCACTTAATAATGTAACAAGCGAAAAAAGTTACGGCGGTACAGCCGATCTAAACTTTAAAACTACCATTGGCGCCAATTTTTCTTTTAATTTAAATCACCTGTTTTTTTATACCGCTATAAAAAACTCCACCCTGTTGCAGCAAAATGTACAAGGCGACTTGTTTTTTGTTAATGCAACCAAACCCGTAAACAGTGCAGGTTTTGAAACCAATGCAAAACTTATTTATAAAGAAAATTTTAAATTGTTTGCAGGTTATACTTTTACAGAAGCAAGAGCAACCTATTTAGCAGGACAAAAATTTTTAACGCTGGTACCAAAAAGCAAATTAAACCTTGCATTGGTTTACGAAAAAGAAGACAAAATAAAAATGGGTTTAGAAGGATATTTTACCGGACAACAATTTTTAAGCAATGGAAATAAAACGCCCTCTTTTGCTGAACTGGGTTTTATGATTGAAAAAATATTCGGAAAGTTTTCTGTTTTTATTAATGCCGAAAACTTTACAGATGTGCGCCAAAGCAGGTATAAAAGAGTGGTAAATGATCCGCACAATAAACCCACTTTTGATGAAATTTGGACACACACAGAAGGTAGAACTTTTAATGGCGGAATAAAAATTAAATTATAATTCCTAAATAATATCATTTATAAAATACAATAAAGGAAAGGTTAATTGTAAAATAACTTTTCCTTTATTATATGTATTCGTCTTTAAAACTTCGCTCCCACACTCACAAAAAAAGTTCTGCCATCTGCGGGTAATGCACCGGGACCAGGGTAACCTCCGGCACGCCTTGTAAAATAAGTCTTATCAAAAACATTGTTTAAACCGGCTTTAATTTTGAACCCATTTTTTAATTTATATGCTGCAGTAATATCTGTTACAGTGTAAGAAGGGATTAGTCCATTTTGTGCATTTGCAGTAACTTTTTCTGTGTTATTTGCATCGCTATATGCCTTGCCCACCGAGCTAACTTGAGTGGTGAAATTTAGTTCTTTGTAAGAAAAAGTGATACCTCCCCTAAATATATTTTGAGGAGCATTTTCTACTCTCTTACCTTTTGTATTGACATCTTTAAAATTGCTGCTGTATTTTGCATCCGTGTAGCCGTAAGAACCAAATAAAGAAACATCTACAAGATAATTTTGTGCAAAAACTTTAATTGGACTAAATTCTACAAAACCTTCAAACCCTTTACTGTTACTTGCTCCCACATTAGTAATTAGCCTTGTGTTAGAGCCTGCAGGTGTTACTGTACCAATTCTATTATTATATTGTAAATAAAAAGTACTTACATCAAACTGAAGAAAGTTCTTCAATTTACCTCTATACCCAAAATCTACATTATAGCCTTTTGCATCCTTTAAATTTTGATCTACTACATCAGTAGCCGTAGGAGGCGCCTGCAAATTTGCAAATTGAATGGGGCGGTAGGCCTGAGAAATATTACTATACATTTCTGTACCATTCGTTATGTGGTATTCCGCACCGAAACCAGCCAACAAAAATTTTCTACTGCGTTCAATATTTTGCAATAAAATTTCATTGCCTGTGTTTGTAAATCCATTTCTACCACTGGCATTTCCTTTTACCCATTCATATCTCACACCCGGTATAAGCAATAATTTTTTTCCTATCCTAAAAATATTCTCCGCAAAAAAAGCTGCATTTTGCGAATTAAAAACGATGTCTTTTGGGTATTGACCAACTATAGAAACATCGTATTCCTGCCCTGTACTGCCTTTACCTTCTGTTTGCCTAAAGGTATTTCCTGTATACAATCTTACACCGCCAGATAAGGTATTTTTCATTTTTCCAATATTGTAAGAAGTTAACACCCTGCTTTCCATTCCATAATTTCTATATCTATCAATATTAACTGCACGGTTATTATATTGTAGTGTGCTTGCATTAACAGTATCCTTTATGGTGATAGCCTGCAAAAAACCAACGCTGCTTCTATTTCCTATTGTACCAAAAAATTTTGTGTTCCAAATTGTTTTGTCATTTACATTGTACACTATGGTAAGTGCTGGTGTTGTCCAGGCAATGTCTAACCAGTTTCTACTGCGCAGGCTTTGTGTTGGATTGTTATACAAATCTTTATCTGCCAACCCTCCAGGCTGTTGTGCACGTGTGTGAGATTGCATAAGCTCTGCTGTAAGCATCAATTTTTTAGACGCTTTATAAGTTACTGTTGCAAAACCACTCTTGGCAAAAAAATGACTGTTATCTCTATAACCATCACCATTTTTATAATCAAAAAAAGCATAATAATTAAATTTTCCTTTTTTGCCACCAATGGCATTATAACTATTAAACAGGCTATTGCTTCCCAGCGTTTGTTGTGTTTCAAATTGGAAAGGAGTGTTTATATCGCTTCCATTTTTTAAAATATAATTTACCATTCCGCCAAACTGTGGGCCATACTGCAATGAACCATGGCCACGCACTACTTCTAAGCGTTGTACAGCCTGTAGTTGTGGGTTATAATATGCCTCCGGGTATCCAAAAGGATCGGCAGCAATATCGTATCCATTCTGTCTGATATTAAATTCCCAGCTTCGGTTGGGACTTAATCCTCTTGCTGCAATTCCAATTTGTGTACCACTTGGGTCGCTTTCCCAAATATGAATACCAGGCACTTTTGCCAACACCTGGCGCATGTTATTGGTGGTTATATTTCCCTGTACGTTATCTAAAACTATTAATGTACTTTTTTTACCTGCGTAAATATTGGCACCCACTATTTCCGGCATTTGTTGATAATCGCTTTTGCTGTTTTTGCCTACAATTGTTATGTCGGGCAAAAATTTCATACTGTCAGTATTTTGAGCTTTTACTTGTGCATTTGTGTAGTTAATTATTAAAAGATATGCCAGCGCAAATAATATAATTCTTTTCGTCATTTGTTCCTGTTTCTGTTTAGGGCTGCAATTTGCATTAACACAAAAAACTATTGAATAATGATTAGGAAAAGCATTTACACAATCGGGAAAAACGAGCCGATAAATGCATTGCAGAAATGATATATATTTAAAATATAAATACTTAAAAGTTTATTTTTTGTGGGATTGTTTTATTTAAGACTATATCTAACACCAAAAAAACCTCGTATGCCTTGATTTGGGGCGTACATATAATTTGGATCGAAAGTTAAACCATAAGGATTGTTAGCTGTGGCTAATGCATTACCACCTGCATCATATTGAACTTGCTTATCAAATGGATCGTTGGCACGTGCTATTATAAATGGATTACCCTTGTTTGGTGTAAAATTTAAAAGATTTTTGATACCGGCATACAGCTCCATTTTTTTTATACCCGTGTAAACAAATTGAATATTTTGAAGGCTCCATGTAGGGCTGTAAGGTTCCCGGGGGTCAAGCTTGCCGAGCAAAGGCAAACGCATAGGTCCGTAAATATTACCTGTATAATCTATACCAAGATGCAGGGTTTTTATTTTGTAAGATACAGCCCAGGTACCCGTAATTTTTTCTGTTAAAATTTGCTGTTGTTTAATACCATTGCTTGTAAAAGATACATGTTGAAAGGTAGCCCCTGCCAAAATTTTTAAACCATTTGTAAAAGCAATATCTGCATTGGCGCTAACACCTTTACTTTCAGCATAACCTTCAAGATTATTGTAAATAATTTTATTAGGGTCTGTATCAAAATCGCCGATAATTCTGTTGTTAAAATAGGTGTACCAAGCTGTAAGATCTAAACCTATAAAAAAACCATTTGATGGAAATATTTTGGTAAGATAATTTAGGTTTGCATTGTACGTTTTTTCGGGTTTCAATGCGTTTGTAATTTCAACCGTTCTTGCTCCGGTAAGTGCTGCATGATCTTCTGTAAATAAATTAACCACTCTAAAACCTGTGCCTGCATTTAATCTTATAGTATTATTTTTATTGAGTGTTAATTTATAAGCTATTCTTGGTGTATAAATATTGCCATGGTCTGTGTTGTAATCATACCTAAAACCCAACAGCAATTTCTGTGCTTTTGAGAGTGTAATTTCATCCTGCAAAAAAACACCGGGTAATACTGTTTTTTGTGGCTTATTATCTAAAGCTAATGTTGCAGTTGCAGGGGTATTATCATCATAGAAAGTGTATCGTAATGCAGTTCCTGCCAGTACATCGTGGTTTTTAAAAGTTTTATCCCACGTTAACTGCGAAAAAGCAATTTTTTGCTGCGCAATGTATGTTACGTTTCCATACCGGCTATCCTGGTCATGATTATTATATGAAAATGAAAGCATTAATTTTTCCTTTACAGGCAATTGATAATTGGATAGAAATTCCCAACGTTTGGTATAAATACTTTCACCATAAATACTATCTCCTCCTCTAAATGTTTTATTCCATTTTACATCTCCTCCCCACCTATCCTCATTAAAAAAACGAGCTGCCATTGTAAAAACCTTGCTAGCTTTTCTATCTATATTCCATTTTTGAAAAACTGACACCCTGTTTTGTAATGTAACATCTGTAAATTGATCGTTGTTGTTATCAATTATATTTCCATAATTAAAATAATTAATCCCGGTAAGTACAGTAGCTTTTTTACCCACATTAAATTTAAAGCCCAAATCAATATTGTATTCCTGCCAAGAAGTTGTAAAAAGATCAACTGAAAATTTAGCGGCTTTTGCGGGGCTTTTAGTAATAATATTTATAAGACCACCAACAGCTTCGCTACCATATAAAGAGGAGGCTGGTCCCTTTACAATTTCAATTCTTTCTACCAAACTATTTGGTATGCCAGATAATCCATAAACAGTAGATAGGCTACTTACTATTGGCATACCATCTATTAGCACCATCGTATATGGACCTTCCAAACCATTAATGTGTATATCGCCGGTGTTGCAAACATTACAATTTAGCTGCGGGCGTACCCCATTTACATTTTGTAATGCATCAAATATATTGGGGGTTGGGTTTTTCTTAAAAAATGCAGGAGTATAAACCTCCACAGGTACGGGGCTTTCCGTTCGCCTAACTTCTTTTAATGTACCGGTTACTACTACTTCATTTAAGTTGCTTTCTGTTTGTGTAAGTTCAATTTGGAGTAAAGTATTTTCACCTTCTTTAATATTTACTTTTTGTATTTCTTTATTAAAACCAACAGCAGTTATTGCCAAAGAGTAAATACCGGCTTTTAAAAATTGTAATCTAAAAAAACCACTACTGTCTGTAACAGTGCCTAAGGGTGTGTTTGAGATCTTTATGCTCGCAGCTTCAATTTTTTTTCCATTACTGCTTACAACAGCACTGAGGTTAAATGTTTGTGCATTACTATATAAAATAAAAAATAAAAAGAATAAACTTGCTGCAAACCTGACAATATAAAATTTCACCCTACTTAATTTAGACAGCAAAAATATATAAGTTAGCTTGGTCTAACAAATATGTTTTTTACAAAAGGAATTGGCACTTTTTTTGAAAATAACACCCTGTTTTTATTGCGCTTTTCGTAGGATGTATATAAATGTAAAAGAGTAGCTTACTTTTGGGGTATGAATATTAAATTAAACTTTTCGGGTATTGTATTGTTTTCAATAGTTATCCTTATTTCATGTAGTTCATTAAACAATTTTAAAAAAGATAAAAAAGAATTTGATGCATCTAAGGCTATTACTACCTATAAAGCCATAGCAGATATGAATGATGCCTACTTTGTAATTAAAGAAAACAATTTTTTTGAATTTTACAGGCAACTTTTTGATAGTGTAAAAAACACCCATTACCCCGGTACCTATACCAAAGCCGGCGACACTTTATTCTTACATTTTTATAATAAAAAAGGGAATGAATTATTGGGCAGTAAAGCACTCATTAACCCAAACAAAAAAGAAATTATTTTTTTTGATAATTATCCTGGTATAAAAAGAAAACTGTTTTTTAATTGAGCGGTTTTTTATTACTGTTGGCTACATAAACGCCAGCTAATATGATTAATAAACAGACCACTTGTTTCCAGCCTACTTTTTCTCCGTAAACAATTCCCCACATTACCGCTACAGCAGGTATTGCGTAAGTAACCATGGAAGAAAAAACAGCACCTGCTCTTTTTAAAAGCATGTAAAATAATATAGATGCTACAGCCGTGCCTAATATGCCCAACACAAAAGTATAACCCGTGGCTACGAGCATTGGCTCACTTAAAATATCTTCTTTAAAATATCCGGTAAAATATAATACAACAATTGCCGGTATGGCATTAAAAACCAATGCAATAGCTGCTATATGCAGTGATGGAATATCATTAAGGTATTTCCCAACCATGTTTACATTTATACCATAACATAGGGTGGCTATTACTACAAATAAAACATCTAGCAAATTACTGTTCTGCCTAAACCCTGGTTGCGCAAAAAAAAGCAAGACGCTACCGGCTAGTGAAATACCAATACCAATTATTTTAATAGCAGGTGTTTGTCTTTTAAAAAGTAACGCCCCCATGATAATTACAAAAACCGGCGTAAGGGCATTTAATGTTCCTGCCAATGAACTATCAATATGTTCTTCTGCCATGCAAAAAAGGTAAGCAGGCAATAAACTGCCTAATACACCGGATAAGAATATAATGAATAATTTGTTTTTAGGAATTTTTGCGAAATACCTAATTGCTATTGGTAACAGTACAAGCCCTGAGGATATGATGCGTAAAGATGCTACCTGAAAAGCCGTGAGACTCACTAACCCTTTTTTCATTAATACAAAACTGCTTCCCCAAATAATTGAAAGCATTATGAAAATGAACCAGTTAAACAATCTGTTATTACCCATTCTGTAATTTGTGCAAAGGTGCATTATAATTAAATACAGATTCTAAGGCTTTTATAATTAAAATTTCCTTTTTTTGCTATATATAATTTTTAAATCACTCAAAACTATTTTCATGAGCTTAATCAAAGAATTTAAAGCATTTATTTTAAAAGGTAATGTGATTGACCTTGCTGTTGCAGTAATTATAGGTGCTGCATTTGGAGCAATCATTTCATCGCTCGTAGATGATATAATTACTCCGTTATTGCTTACTCCTTCATTAAAGGCAGCGGGAGCAGAAGACATAGGTAAACTGACTTGGGGAGCAGTAAAGTACGGTAACTTTTTAGCAGCAGTTATTAAGTTTGTTGTAATTGCGGCTGTTTTATTTTCTATAATTAAAGTAGCTGCTAAGCTATCTAAAAAAGAAGCAGCTGCGGATGCCGGTCCATCATCTACCGATGTATTATTAACTGAAATTAGGGATGAGTTGAGAAGAAAATAATATTTTTAAATTATAATACCCTCAGCCGTAAAAAGGAAACGTTTTACGGCTGTATAATTAATACTATGAGAAAACTAGTGTTTATTCTGGCTATAACCATCATGTCAAAATATACGTCGGCACAAGATGTTACCGTAAAAGATTTAAAAAAAGATGCCACAAAAACAATTGGCAAAGATGATAAGGATACCACTACACAGACATGGAAAAGAGGGGGCATATTCAGCCTAAATGTAAACCAAGGTTCGCTGAGTAACTGGAGTGCCGGCGGCGATAAATTTTCGTTATCGGTAAATGCTTTTTTAAATACCTATGCTTTCTATAAAAAAGGTAAAAATTCGTGGGATAATAATCTTGACCTTGCTTATGGCATTTTAAAAACTACCAGTCTTGGCAACAGAAAATCTGCCGACAGAATTGATTTAACCTCTAAATATGGTTACGGCGTTTCAGAAAAATGGAGTGCCGCTGTATTAGGGAATGTACGAAGCCAGTTTGTTAAGGGATATGCTTATGACAAAACTCCCGCCGGTGTTGAGTTTTCTACCGTTACATCAAAAACATTTATGCCTGCTTATGTATTGTTATCGCTTGGAACTGATTATAAACCCAACGCTGATTTTTCGTTGTTTTTATCCCCAGTTACGGCAAGGTGGATTATTGCAGGCGATGCAACAATAGGCCCGCTTTACGGGATACCAATTGGTAAAAAATCGAAGAATGAATATGGCGCATTTTTATCTGCCAACTATTTGAAACAAATTAGCGAAAATGTAAACTATAAAGGAAAGCTGGACCTGTTTTCAAACTACAAAAGCAACCCACAAAATGTAGATGTTTTCTTTTCGAATGTATTAACAGCCAAAGTATCTAAATACATTAATTTTTCTCTGAATCTGGATATTATTTATGATGATGATACAAAAAACACTGATGCCGCAAAAGGTCCTGCCCCGCAGATATTACAATTAATGGGAATTGGTTTTGCATATAAATTTAAAAATTAAACGGATAATTTTCAGCAAACAAAAAAGCTTATTTTTACCCCCCTCCATCTTAAAAAGAGGGTTTTCATTTCAAATAACATTTTTTACAAGTGAGTACCAACGAATCGTATCAAATAAAGCTAGACCAATTTGAAGGCCCATTTGACCTCCTGCTTTTCTTTATAGAAAGAGATGAACTGGATATTTATAATATTCCTATCACAAAAATCACCAATGACTTTTTGGATCATATTCACGACAGTGGAAAATTAAATATAGAACTGAGCAGCGAATTCATTCTTTTTATAAGCACCCTCATGCGCATAAAGGCAAAAATGCTTTTGCCACGCAAAGAAATAGATGCACAGGGCAATGAAATAGACCCAAGACAAGAATTAATAGACAAAATATTGGAGTACAAAAAGTTCAAAGAAGCTTCTGCTCAAATGGCAGAAATGGAAGCCATCAGAATGCTGATGATAAAAAGAGGAAACTTGCAAAAGGAACTTTCCAGCATTGGTGAAGAAGCAGGAGAAGGTACGGAAATACAAACCTTTAGTTTGTTTAAGCTAATGAAGGCTTTTGAAAAAGTAGCCCAGCGCTTACATGAGCGTAACAACAAGCCTGTACACACGGTGGTGCAATACAATTACAGCATGGAAGCAGTGCGGGAGCACATGCTGGATTTAAGTAAAAAACACAAAACGCTTGCTTTTGAAAAAATATTTGACGAATGCGAAAACCGTATTCATGCTATATTTATTTTCCTGAATATGCTGGAACTTGTTCAACAAAAATATTTACACATACTTATTGGTGAGGGACGAAACAACTTTATCATAGAATACAATGAAGATCGGGAAGAAGACCAGAGTACTTCTTTAACGGCCGAAGATTTTAAGCCCCTACTAACCTTCCCGGAAGGGAGGAATTAATTCAGGAAATAATGACAATTAGTCGTTACCAAAAATGGTACATAATTTGATGTTTAAACATCAAATGTAAGTATTATGAAAACAATTGTAACAAAAGCAAATGAGAGAGGTGCTGCAAACCATGGCTGGTTAAAGCCTGCGCATTATTTTAGTTTTGGTGGATGGCACAATCCTGAAAAAGTACATTTTGGTGCGTTGAGGGTTTTAAATGATGACTGGATTGCCGGTGGTGGTGCTTTTCCTACGCATCCTCATGATAATATGGAAATTGTGACCATCCCTTTTACAGGTGCATTAAAACATAAAGACAGTACTGGTGGCGCAGGTATTATACAAGCTGGTGATGTACAAATTATGAGTGCGGGCACGGGGGTACAACATAGTGAGGCAAACGAATCGGCAACTGATCCGGTTACACTATTTCAATTATGGGTTTTTCCAAAAGAGAAAAATATATCCCCACGGTATGACCAACGTAGTTTTGATGTAAAAGAAAGAGAAGGCAAATGGCAGGTGGTAGTTTCGCCAAGGGAACAAGACAATGCACTTTGGATAAACCAAAATGCCCGTTTTTCTTTAACAAATATTATAGCCGGAAAAAATATACAATATGATAATGCATTTGCAGGCAACGGTCTTTATTTGGTAGTCATTAGTGGAAGCATTTCTGTTGATGGCATTAAATATGCAAAAAGAGATGCTATAGGAATATATGAGACAGATAGTTTTACAATAAATATTTTGGAAGATGCAGCATTGCTGGCGGTGGAAGTACCGATGGAATTTTAAAATAACTTATTTGATAAAAGATACAAGGCTTATGTAAACTCTTGTTTTGAATTTTACAAACAAGACCCCAGTAGTTTTGTCAATATTGAAAACACGTCTGTACTTCATCTGAAAACAGGAGAACTAATAATATATCCAAAGTAATACAGGTTTATTTGACTGGTCTATATATTTTTTAAGGATTTGAAGGAAGGCAGGATTTACAGTTGGGCAACCCAAACTTGTGCAAATAAATAACGGTGATACTTCATCTTTTGGCACGCAACTGTGCGCATGCAATACCACGAATCTCTCTAAAGCCTTACTGTTGCTTATTTCTAAACCATGCAGTTTAAATGCCATCCCAAATTTACCGCTGTACTCCCTACCAATTTTATATTTACCTAAAGATGTAGCGCTACTGTTTGGTACATTAGAAAATACAAGTTTATCTGTACCAGTTTCTGAACCGCCGCCATGTGTTACAAGCCCTGCATCAATGATAGAATCATTTCTTAAATCGTATATAAAGAATCTCTTTTTGCCGGAAGACATTTTCATGTTTATCATAAAACAATAATCTTTGCAATAGTTATTTTTTTTTATGTATGACCTTATTTTATCGGCATAGGTTTTTAAAACTATGGTTTCTTTTAAAAGAGTTTCTTTCTTTACAAAAGAGTTTGAAACAGCCAATTTTGTTTTTTCTAATGGATTGGTATTTCCAAAAAATATGAAAGTCGAAAAAACCATCATTGTTACAATAGCAGGTAATAAATATTTCAAGAGGAATAATTTACGTACAGATCCAAAAAAAATATTATTCCATAATTTAATATCAAAAAAAATGGAGCATGCAAAAAGCATACTCCTTGTTAAAATCCAACTTCAATCCCCATCGAAGTTATTTTTAAAAAAACCTACATTTCAAGTATATAAATTATTTAATATTTTCAATATTATTCTTTATTATCATTTTCACTTTGTAAAGATGAAGAAGATTAATGAAAAAAAATACCGTTAAATAACCCTTTTTTTCTGGGTGTTTTATTTCATCAATTTATATACGACCACCGTTTTCAATTTACAGAATTCTTCTATTTGAGAGTAACTTTCATTTTTCCACTATTTTATTTTAAATAAAATTGGTTCACTTCTGCCTTCATAATTTGCATCTACTCCAATGGGGTTCTGCAATGGATCCAGCGTTTGTATAGTCCATATAAATAATTTAAAACTTTCCTTTATTACGCCGTCTCGGTCTTTTCCTTGAAATAATGAATCTTGTTTTTCGGGGTTTTTAAACCCGAGTATGCCTTTTGGCTGCCAAATAAATTGTGTTTGGCTTATAATTATTTTATCGAGTATAGGTTGGTTACTGCGCAGGGCCTGCACCGGCTGTTGATTACTAAGAATTTCAAAAACCTGCAGCCTATAGCTTATTGCCGTGGCAGGCTTTGGCACCAGCGGCGTCCACCGAAATATGATGGCAGTTTGTGCCTTTATAATATCCAACTCCTGGTAGTTGGCGGGCATCATTAAAATAGGTAATTGCAAACCTGCTACAAAAAAAGAACGGCATTGATTGGTAGCAATGGGCGCAAAAGTACTTTCTTCAACCAACTCTACACAAAACTGATAACTGTCTGCAGGCAATTTCCCGGTACGATTTAAACTGTTTTGATACTTGCCTGAAAACTTCTGTATTTCTAAGGGAAAAACAGTACCTGCATTTAATATTGTATTTCCGTCAGGTATAATGATTGTTCTGGCCAAATTAAGATCTGTGGTAGAAACGTCAGTACCATCTGTAGCTTTAATGGTAACTTTTATTTTCGCTTTTCGAGGAATGGGTTGGAGGTTTGTGATAATATAATTAATAGTGCTTGTTGTTAATAACCATTCTGAGAGTGTAGCAGGTGGCCGGGAGTTTAAAATAAGATTTGTTGTAAGCTGAGCATTTGCAGCAAAGTTCAAAAGTAAAAAAGCAGTTATCAATATTTTATTTTTCATCTTTTTTAATTTAATTGCAAAAAAACTAATATTATTAATATTTTATTTTTTTAATAACTTATTTCTAATTAGCTAAGGTCAAAGATTCTAAAGCGTCATGTATAGCGCTCAAAATTTATACTGCAAACCAGTACGTGCTGTACTTTCCAAATAATTTGCTCCTTTAAAGATTGCACCAAGTTCATTTCCATATTTGTAATAATTGGTAGTTAGGTAG
>Ga0136636_10000160_pt1 | contig 29228 bp, 23 predicted proteins | sample AntDrymUQ8522106_2_FD_104653 | JGI IMG/M metagenome (GOLD analysis project Ga0136636, IMG submission 104653) | Polar desert sand microbial communities from Dry Valleys, Antarctica - metaG UQ852 (21.06) | ecosystem: Environmental > Terrestrial > Soil > Desert | place: Antarctica: Dry Valley... | reverse complement strand
GAGGCGAGGCGCAAGCATCGCTTGTTAGCACTCATCTCTTCCGAGTGCTAATGATAAGGGGGATTTTGGCAATTTCAAGAGGGGTCGTTGCACAACGCACTGAACATTCAACTTTTGTCGGGAGTGGCGTTCTCAGCCATCGTCGAAGTTCGGATCACATTTGAAGCACAGGCGGCAACGCCACACTAAAAGACCGGTGTTGAACAATGGCGACCCATAACCATAACCATTGCCTGCCGATACAAGCATGCAAGCGGCCGCCGCCAGACAGCATAATTGGGAAAACAAAACGTGCTGCTTTGTCTACCTTTCTAACCCCCTACCAGTCCCAGTACATAGCGTGGCTCCTGTCCCGCCGCATGGGCGCAGACGCCGCTGACCTGCTGGCCGCAACCTTGGTGGACGCGCAGGTAGACCTGAACCCCCACCAAGTAGAAGCAGCACTCTTCGCCTTCCACAGCCCTTTATCCAAAGGCGTCATCCTTGCCGACGAAGTGGGCTTGGGCAAAACCATCGAGGCTGGTTTGGTCATCGCCCAGCGGTGGGCAGAACGCAAACGCCACATCTTGGTCATCGCCCCTGCCAACTTGCGCAAGCAATGGCACCAAGAGCTGCAAGACAAGTTCAGCCTGCAGGCGCTAATTCTTGAGGCCAAAAGCTACCGTGACTTGGTCAAGGCGGGCAACAAGCAGCCGTTTGACCAAGCCCGTGTACTCATTTGCTCCTACCAGTTCGCCAAGACCAAAGCCGACGATCTGAAGCGCGTGCCATGGGACTTGGTGGTGATGGACGAAGCCCACCGCCTGCGCAACGTCTACAAGCCCAGCAACGTCATTGGCAAGGCGCTCAAAGAAGCGTTGGCCTATGCCCCCAAAGTGCTGCTCACCGCCACCCCATTGCAAAACTCATTGCTAGAGCTGTATGGCCTAGTCAGCTTGGTGGATGAACGCGTGTTTGGCGACCTACCCAGCTTTCGTGACCAATTTGGCACCCTCAACAACGCAGGCACCGTAGCCAAGCTGCGCACCCGTCTGCAGCCGGTCTGCATACGCACCCTGCGCCGCCAGGTGCAGCCCTACATTTCGTACACCAAGCGCATCCCCTTAGTGGAGCAGTTCACACCGTCGCAAGACGAACAAGTGCTGCGCGACATGGTGTCCGACTACCTGCGCCGCCCAACGCTCAATGCCTTGCCCAGCGGGCAGCGCCAGCTCATTTCGTTGGTGTTGTGGAAGCTGCTGGCCTCTAGCAGCTACGCCATTGGTGGCGCACTGGGCACCATGGCCCAGCGCCTGCAAGACAAGCTGGGCGCAGAGTCTGCGGACAAGTCCGATGCACAGCTGAGTGCTGAGCTAGACAAAGACTATGAATCGTTAGACGAAACCGAAGAAGAGTGGGGCGAAGACGGCGGCGACACTGCCCCGCCACTGGCCAGCGTGGTGGACGAGATTGCCGAGCTACGCGAGTTCCAGCGCTTAGCCACCACCATCCGTGACAACGCCAAGGGCCAAGCACTGCTGGTGGCACTGGCCAAAGCCTTTGCCGAGCTAGAAAAGCTGGGGGCCAACAAAAAGGCACTCATCTTCACCGAGTCCCGCCGCACCCAAGACTACATGCTAGCCCTGCTGGAGCAAAGCGCTTACGCAGGCCAAACCGTGTTGTTCAATGGCACCAACGCCAGCCCGCAAGCCACCGCCATCTACCAAGCTTGGCTGCAGCGCCACGCAGACACCGACCGCATCACCGGCTCGCGTACCGCAGACACCCGTGCTGCGCTGGTGGAGCACTTCAAAGACTCCGCGCAGATCATGATCGCCACCGAGGCTGGGGCCGAAGGCATCAACTTGCAATTCTGCTCGCTGGTCATCAACTACGACCTGCCCTGGAACCCCCAGCGCATTGAGCAGCGCATAGGCCGCTGCCACCGCTACGGCCAAAAGCACGACGTGGTGGTGGTCAACTTTATTGACCACAGCAACCCCGCCGACAAGCGCGTGTATGAGTTGCTGGCGCAAAAGTTCCAGCTGTTTGAAGGCGTTTTTGGCGCCAGCGACGAGGTGCTGGGCACCATTGGCAGCGGTGTGGACTTTGAGCGCCGCATTGCCGAGATTTACCAAACCTGCCGCAACCCGCAAGAGATAGAAACCTCGTTCCAGCAACTGCAGCTAGACCTGTCGGGCGAAATCAACGCCGCCATGCTCAAAACCCGGCAACTGCTGCTGGAAAACTTTGACGAAGCCGTGCAAGACAAGCTCAAGGTTCGCCAGACCGAGAGCAAAAGCGCCCGCAGTCGCTACGAGAAGCTGCTGATGAGCCTGACCCAAGCCGAGCTGCAAAGCGATGCCGAGTTTGACCATGACGGCTTCACGCTTGTCCAAACTCCCGCTGGTGTGCAACCAGCCGATGCCCCGCCCGGCCGCTACGAACTGCCCCGCCGCAGTGGCGAAGCCCACCTCTACCGCACCGGCCACCCGCTGGCCCAGGCGCTGATTGAGCAGGCCAAAGCCCGCGTCCTGCCCACGGCCCGCTTGCGCTTTGACTACGAAGCCCATGGCACCCACATCGCCACACTCAAAGCTTTGCGCGGGCAAGGCGGTTGGCTATCGTTCAGTGTGTTGTCGGTAGATGCGCTGGGCTTGGTGGAAGACTATTTGCTGGTGGCGGGCCTTACCGACGCGGGCGAAGCGCTGCACGAAGACGACGCCGAAAAGCTACTGCGCTTGCCTGCCGAGCTGATGCAAGACGACCTGCTGATGCAGCCCCCAGCAGCGCTGGATGAAGAAGTACTGCGCCTGGAGCGCCAGCACATACAGGCCGTCAACACGCGCAACCTGGGTTACTTTGATGCTGAAGTGCAAAAGCTGGATGCCTGGGCGGATGACCTGAAGGTGGGTCTGGAAAACGAAGTCAAAGAGCTGGACCGAGAAATCAAAGACGTGCGCCGCACTGCCACGGTGGCCGCTACGCTGGAAGAAAAACTGCAGTGGCAGAAACGCCAGCGCGATTTGGAAGATAAGCGTAACCAGCTACGGCGCAGAATTTTTGATCGACAGGATGAGATTGATGGGCAGCGCAGTGCGTTGATTGATGAGTTGGAAGGCGGTCTTGCTTCCTCATCGATAGTGAAAGCAATATTCAAAATTCAATGGGAATTGGCTTGATGCTCCCGTTGATGATGGAAAGGAAAAATCATGGTTAAAAACGTGACCAATTCAAACCAACTGTCGCGGTTGGTGCTGAAGGGCTATAAATCGATTGCCGAATGCGATCTGAACTTGGGAGCCATCAATGTGCTGATTGGTGCCAATGGTGCGGGAAAGTCTAATTTCATTGGTTTCTTCAAACTTATTGGACGCATTCTGGACGAGCAGTTGCAGCTTTATGTGGGGGATGTCGGTGGCCCCGATGCAGTATTGCACTACGGACGCAAAAAAACAGAATCCCTGGACGCAGAACTTTACTTTGGCAACAACGGCTACCGCTTTAAATTAAAAGCCACGCAAGACAACCGCATGATGTTTGCGCACGAAGCTCTGTGGTGGAATGTGCGTGGCGAGTCGCACGGAGCATCAGGCCATTTTGAGACCCGTTTCAAAGATTGCCGTGGCTATAGCTTGGTATGGGATTACACGGTGCCAGCCATGCGAAGCTGGAGGGTCTATCACTTCCACGACACCAGCATCAGCGCCTTGGTGAAGCAAGTGCATGGTGTGAGTGATTACGAGTACCTGCGCGAGGATGCGCGTAATCTGGCGGCTTTCCTCAACCGGCTCAAAGAACATCACAACGCCCATTACCAGCGCATCGTCAAATCCATCCAGATGGTTGCCCCGTTCTTTGGGGATTTTCTTCTTCGTCCCTATGCGGGTAACGCTGACCAAATTCAATTGGAGTGGACCGAAGCCGGCCAGGACGTGCCATTCAAGGCAAGCGCACTGTCCGATGGCACCTTGCGTTTTATCTGTTTGACGACCGTGCTGCTACAGCCAGAAGACTTCATGCCTGCCACCATCCTGATCGACGAGCCGGAGTTGGGCCTGCACCCCTTTGCCATCACCATGCTGGGGGCAATGATGAAGACCACATCGCTGCAGCACCAGATTATTGTGTCCACCCAGTCTGTGGAACTGGTCAATGAGTTCGATTTGGAAGACCTCATTGTGGTGGACAAAAAGGGGGGTAAATCTGACTTCAATCGCCCTGACCCCGTGGCTTTACACGAATGGCTCCAAGATTACAGCCTAGGCGACCTTTGGAAGAAAAACATTCTGGGCGGGAGGCCGCAACGATGAGCCGCCTCTACGTCTTGGTAGAGGGCCAGACCGAAGAGGCTTTTGTGCGCGAGCTGCTCGTGCCGCACTACGCCCGATTAAATCGGTTCCTCACCCCCATCATCGTCAGCACCAGCCCGGGATACAAAGGCGGTGTCGTGCGCTACGCCAAGGTCAAGCCCCAAATTCTGCGGCTTTGCAAGCAAGACCCCGATGCCTATGTCACCACCCTGTTCGACCTGTATGCCCTGCCAACTGACTTTCCTGGCAAGGCAGCGCCTACTTATCCAGCCAACGCCACGGGCCACCAAAAAGCTGCGTTTCTGGAAGCCCAGCTGGCACAAGACATCAGCCAGCCCAACTTCTTGGCGAACCTGATGGTGTACGAGTACGAAGCCCTGCTTTACACCCAACCCAGCATGTTTGCGCAGTGGACCGACGATGCCAGCGTGGTCACCGCGCTGAACGCGGCGGTGGCAAGCGCTGGCTCGCCAGAGGCTGTGAATGACAGCCCGCAAACCGCACCGTCCAAACGCATCCTGGCAGCCATGCCCGGTTATCAAAAAACTTTCCATGGCCCGCTGATCGCCTGCGATATCGGGCTGGATGCTATGCGCCAAGCGTGCCCTCATTTCCACGCATGGCTGCTGGCCGTTGAAGCACTTCCTTAATTCCACATCCACGGCAACCCACCAAAAACTAGAACTCACCTGGATCGGCAAAGACCAGCGGCCGCGGCTGGAGCCTTGCAATTTCATCAAGGGCGACAACCTGACAACCTGTGCACGCATGTTCACCATTCAATGGGGCCTTGATTGGCTCAGAAACCGCAATACCGTTGAGTTTTTAGGCATGTGGGAGACCTTTTACAACTCCGCTTTTATCTATGGCGAATTCGCCGCAATTAAAAGCCAGGCGGGTCTAAATAGTTACAAGCTGAGCGTTAAGGAATGGGTGGAGAAATAGGCCAGCCCTGCGCAATGCAGCGGGGTGATCCACCTGTCAAAATGAAGAAGTAGTTGAAATATGCAGCCAACGTGACGAATGCAGTCCGAGGAGTCTGCAAATGGCAAGGAGAAAATCATGGCAAATGGAAAATTACTTAGACAGTTAATCAGCTCGGGATTGCAGGGTGACTTGCCTAACTTTCGAGCAGCCTCAGAGGCAGTTATTGCCGAAGAGCGGGACAAGAAGCATCATTTACTGCCGAATGATCTGGAACGGCTGATGTATGGAACCCAGCCTGTTAGTCAGGCTAAGTTTGGAAATCTGAAACTTGCCTCGGATCTGCCAGCCAATAAAGATAGCGGCCTGTCTTTGTTGGAAATGCGCCCCGCTGTGAGGGAGCAGCAAGACATTGTGCTGTCAGATGCCGCCAAGTCGGCACTTGAAGAAATCATTCAGGAGCACAACCGCGCAGATTTATTGCGTTCGTATGGGCTTAAGCCCGCGCAAAAGTTGCTATTTTTCGGTCCACCTGGATGTGGAAAAACGCTGGCTGCCGAGGTGCTTGCAAGCGAGCTGTCTTTGCCTTTGGTTGTGGTTCGTCTGGACTCTGTCATTTCTTCGTTCTTGGGTGAAACGGCTTCGAACCTGAGAAAGGTGTTTGACTACATTGCAGAGCACCCAACAATCACACTCTTTGATGAATTTGATGCGCTTGCAAAAGACAGAGGCGATAGTGCCGACCATGGAGAGTTGAAGCGGTCTGTCAATGCTGTGCTTCAAATGATGGACAGCTACCGTGGCAGCAGCATTTTGATTGCCACAACCAATTACGAATCACTTTTGGACAAGGCTGTATGGCGCAGGTTTGATGAAGCCATTGAGTTTGATAAACCAAACCTGGAGCAAATTAAGCGTTTGCTGAACCTTAAAACATCGGGTGTCCGACGCAACTTTGAGCCAGCCGACGCCAAGATTGCAACGCTCTTCAAAGGCATGTCACACGCAGATATCGAGAGGGTATTGCGCCGCGCAGTCAAAGAAATGGTTTTGACAGGAAAAGAGTTTTTGGAGAAGAGCCACATTGAATCGGGGTTGGCGCGTGAGCACAAGATAAAAGCATAAACTTTCAGGGGAGACGATGCCATACGAGCACATCAGAATTTCAAGAGACGAGCCCGTTAGAGAGAGACACAAAAGCGGACGCTACTTCCCGCCACCTCCGCCCGCAGATGTGCAGGGTTTTGGGCAGCGGTTGAAGTCACGTTTGAATCACACGGTAGAAAACGCAGAATCGCTGGACGTTGGTGGTTTTGATGAACGCTTGCTGGTTCGAATCACTTTGCGTGAAGGTGCGGCACCGCCGCCGCTGGACGAAATTGAAGGCGTCTCCATAATTAGCCAAGAAGAAAAGACGGTACTTCTGGCATTTGCGACCCGTGCGGGGCTTGCCACGTTCGAGTCACGCTTGGTCAGTTTGGCGGAGACCGGTAGCGCGACCAAAAAAGAGTTGCTGTTTGCGCTCGAAGACTTCAACCGCTGGGAACCCGAGAACCGAATGGGGGCTGCGCTGGCCGCCCAAGGTGCCCCTGAACGAGAAACATTTTTCATTGATGTGGAACTGTGGCCACTTGAAAACCCCCAGCAGCGTGCACAGCTGCTGAACGCGTTTCGCGGGTGGGCAGAGACGGCTGGCATGTCGGTTGCCGACACCTTACTCCAACCCTCTTTGGTGCTGGCGCGCCTGCGTGTGTCGCGGCAACAGCTAGACAGGTTGTTGAACCACAGGGATGTTCGCACCGTTGATCTTCCACCCAGAACCACCTTGGGGTGGGACGTGGTGTTGGCGGATGTGAACCAGTTTCCTATTCCCCTCGCTCCTGCGGAGAATGCTCCCAGGCTTGCGGTGCTTGACAGCGGCATTGCACAGGGCCACCCCATGCTGGCTCCCGCCATTGGCGATGCACAGGGGTTCACGGCCCCTGCCCGCAGTGCGTCAGATGACTCCACGCACGGTCACGGCACATTTGTCGCAGGCATTGCACTTTACGGCGACATAGCCGCCAGCGTGCGCGCTGGCGTATTTGTTCCTCAATTGCAACTTTTCTCCGGGCGGGTGTTTAACGAAGACGGGGGCGATGAAACCCAATTTGTTGAAAAAACTGTTGAAGAGGCAGTTCGCTACTTCCACACCAACTACCAGTGTCGTGTCTTTAACTTGAGCTACGGAGACTTGAACAAGGTATACGACGGCAAGCATGTACGCGGCTTGGCTTACACGATAGACCGGCTCACCCGCGAGCTGGATGTTCTGTTTGTCGTATCCACAGGCAATTTGACGCAAAGCCAATTGCCTGTCAATCCGCTGGCGGACTACCCCGGTTATTTGTTGCAAGCGTCCGCACGCCTGCTTGACCCGGCCCCCGCACTCAACGCCATCACGGTGGGTGGCATTGCCTTGCAGGATCAAACGCACGATGCAGAGCGCAATCCGCATGCCATTGAAGACGTGCCTATTGCCCGGATCGGGCATCCCTCGCCATTTACCCGTTCCGGCCTATCGGTCGGGCAAGCCATCAAACCCGATTTTGTGGAGGATGCGGGCAATTTGGCATTTGTTCCATTGCGCAATTCAGTGCGCCACCAAGGCTTGGGCGTTGTGTCGACCAACGTTGACTTTGCCTCCGGTCGGCCTTTCAAGCAAGGCCATGGAACAAGTTTTGCCGCGCCTCGCGTTGCACATCTTGCGGCCCGCTTGGTTCATCGTTTCCCGGATCAGTCGATCAACCTTGCGCGGGCCATTCTGGCGTGCCATGCACATTGGCCCCAGCCCAGTGTCGAATTGCTGAACGCTGATGGCAAAGCGCCGGGGCGTGAGGCACTGATACGCTTGCTTGGGTATGGGCGCATTGCGCAAGGCGCGGTACTTGAGTCCCTGGATAACGAGGTAACCCTCTTCGCCGAGGATCGCATTGGCAACGACAGAACGCACTTTTATGAATTGCCGTTGCCCGCAGAGTATTGGAGCGGCGGGCGTCGTAGCCGAGAGGTCGCTATCGGCCTTGCCTACACACCGGAAGTGCGCACCACACGACTGGAATACCGCCATACCCGCATGACCTTTGCCCTGGTGGAGGGCGACTCGTTGCAGGCGGTGGCCGATGCGTTCACAAAAGGTCGCGCCAAGGGTATTCCTGAAACCACGACCGGCAGAAGCATTCCCGGCGATAACAGAAAAGCGGCCACGTTGCAGTCATCCCGCTGGGTTTTCAAGCAAACACCCGCCAGCGGTGCTCGTAAACTGTTCGTGGTGGTCACACGCAACGACTCCAATTGGTCCACCCGCCGGGAGTCGAACGAGACGTATGCGCTGGCGGTTTTGGTACGAGACCGCGACAACACCACCGTCAACCTGCATGCACGTATGAATGCACTGCTGCATGCACGCGTACAAGAACGTGCTCGCGCCAGAGTTTGACGGTAAAAATACTTCTTATGACAACACACCAAAAACTAGAACTCACCTGGATCGGCAAAGACCAGCGCCCCCGGCTGGAGCCGCGCATTCTTCTCGAAGACCCTAAGCGCAGCTACCACGCCAAGCAGCGTGTGACCGACAAAGACATTTTTGACAACCGCCTCATCAAGGGCGACAACCTGCTGGCGCTCAAGGCGCTGGAGGCGGAGTTTGCGGGCAAGGTGAAGTGCGTGTTCATCGACCCGCCTTACAACACCGGCAGCGCGTTCACGCACTACGACGATGGTCTGGAGCATTCCATCTGGCTGGGGCTGATGCGCGACCGGCTGGAGATCATCCGGCGTTTGCTGTCCGACGATGGTTCGCTGTGGATCACGATTGACGACAACGAGGCGCATTACCTCAAGGTGTTGTGTGATGAGGTATTTGGGCGATCAAATTTTGTGGCGAATGTTGTCTGGCAAAAGAAGTACTCTAAGCAAAATGACGCGAAATGGCTAAGCATTAGTCATGACCATGTGCTGCTGTACGCAAGAAAAAAAGACTCCTGGAGGCCGAATCTCTTAGAGCGAAACGATGAGCAATTGAAGGGATACAAAAATCTTGATCACGACCCCAGAGGCGATTGGCAATCGGTTGTTTACACCTGCGCCAAGACTAGAGCGGAAAGGCCAAATCTTTTTTACGGAATTCGTCATCCGAAGACAAATGATCTAATCTTTCCTAGCGAGTCGCGGGTATGGGGTTACGACGAAAAGAGGCATGCAGAACATGTCCGTGATGGGTTGATCTGGTGGGGTGCAAATCAAGAAAAGGATAAGCCCCGGCTAAAGTCATTTCTGAGCAAAGTTGGCACTGGTCTTGTGCCCGACACACTTTGGCTACGGGCGGATTCTGGTGACAATCAAGATGCAAAGCGAGAAACGCTTGCTCTGAACTCAATCGATATCTTTGCTACTCCGAAACCAGAAAAGTTGATGACTAAGGTTTTGGAGATCGCAACCAACCCCGGCGACCTAGTCCTAGATTCCTTCGCCGGCTCCGGCACCACCGGCGCGGTCGCCCACAAAATGGGCCGCCGCTGGATCATGGTGGAGCTGGGCGAGCATTGCCACACGCACATCGTCCCGCGCCTGCAAAAAGTCGTTAACGGGCAAGACCTCGGCGGCGTCACGCAAGCCACGGGCTGGAAGGGTGGCGGCGGTTTTCGCTACTACGAGCTGGCCCCCACGCTGCTGGCCACCGACCGCTGGGGCAACCTAGTCATTAACCCCGAATACGACGCGGCCATGCTATCCGCCGCCATGTGCAAGCTGGAGGCCTTTGACTACGCGCCCAGCGAGACGCTGTGGTGGCAACACGGCCACAGCAGCGAGCGCGACTTTATTTACGTCACCACCCAAACCCTGAGTGCCGATCAGCTCGACGCCCTCGCGGAAGAGTTAGGCCCCGAGCGTAGCCTGCTGGTGTGCTGCGGTGCTTACCGGGGCGTGACAGCCGCACAAGCCGCCCAGCGCTGGCCGCAGCTGACCATCAAGAAAATCCCCAAGATGGTGAAAGACCGCTGCGAGTGGGGCCATGACGACTACAGCCTGAATGTTGCCAACTTACCCATGGCCGCTAAGAAGCCCGCCGAGCCCGCGCAAGACGATATGTTTGCAGGGAATGCGCCATGAACGCTTCGATAGCAGGCACCCTCAGGCTGAGTGATGCAATTTCCGACACAGTGTGTCGGAAATTGACGAGAGGAATGGCGGCATGACTCCATTGCAATCGCAAACCGAATTGCTGGCCCGTATTCGGCACATTTGGGAGGCTGCGCGCACCCAGGCGGCGCGGTCGGTAAATACATCTCATGTGTGCGCCAACTGGCTGATTGGGCAGCAGATTGTGGAGGCTGAGCAGGGCGGTGCTAAGCGGGCAGGCTATGGCAAGGCGCTGCTTGAGGTCTTGTCTGCCCGGTTGATGGCGGACTATGGGGATGGGTTTTCTGTGTCCGCGCTCAAATACATGCGGCTTTTCTATGTGGCTTATCCGGAGCTTTTGCCTATTCGTCACGCGGTGCGTGACGTTTCGGATGCCGCTATAGGAATTCGTCACGCACTGCGTGACGAATTGACTGCTGATGCAGCCTGGAAGCCCGGTGCCCTGCACCCCGGCTTGTCTTGGACACACTATCGCACCTTACAAAAGGAGGAGCGCAGACCCGTGCGCGACTTCTACGAAATTGAGTCTGTCACCCATGGCTGGTCGGCTCGGCAACTGGAGCGGCAGATGAACTCCTTTCTATTTGAGCGCTTGGCAAAGAGCAGAAACAAGAAAGGCGTGTTGGCACTCGCCAACGAGGGCCAAGTGCTGAACCGTCCGCAAGATGTGATCAAAGACCCGTATGTTCTGGAGTTCCTGGACCTGCCGGAGTCGCATCGTTTGGTGGAGTCGCGTATTGAGGCGGCATTGATCAACCAGTTGCAAGCCTTTTTGCTGGAACTGGGGAGTGGCTTTGCATTTGTGGGGAGACAGCGCAGGTTGACGCTGGATGGAGACCATTTCTACCCTGATTTGGTTTTCTATCACATCAAGCTCAAGTGCTACGTGGTGATTGATCTGAAGGTCGGCAAGCTCACCCACGGCGACTTGGGGCAGATGCAGCTGTATGTGAACTACTACGACCGTGAAGTGGCTGCTAAAGGCGACGGCCCGACTATCGGCCTGTTGCTGTGCAGCGAGAAGAACGATGCCGTAGTGCGTTATGTGCTCGCCGAAAAGAGCGAGCAAATTTTTGCCAGCCGCTACCAGTTTGCGTTGCCCAGCGAGGCAGACTTACGCGCGGAGATTCGGCGGGAACTGGAGCAGTTTGAACGGGATGTGCCTACCCAAGTAGAAAAGGTGACAACCACCAAGCCGAACTTGCAAATTGCCAAGCCAATCAAGAGCCGTTCGAAGTCGACAGCGGCCAAGGGAGTTAAAAAATGAGTCAACGCGAAGTCAACGCCATCGCAGGCCGCCTGAGCTTGCGGGCACCGCAAGCCGAGTCGCTCAAGCGGCTTGCCAGCGCCATAGAGGCCAGCCCACTCATGCTGAAGCATGACCGCGATAGCGCGGAGGTGGCCGATGTGCTGAAGGTGTTGCAAGGGCAATTTGCTACGCTGAAAGACTTTGAACGCGACTTCCCATCGCTGTGCTTTGCGCTGGCCACGGGGGTGGGCAAGACGCGGCTGATGGGTGCGTTCATCAGCTACCTCTATGCGGCGCACGGCATCAAGCACTTTTTTGTGCTGGCCCCTAACCTGACGATTTACGACAAGCTGATTGGCGACTTCACGCCCAACACGGCCAAGTATGTGTTCAAGGGCGTGGCGGAGTTTGCGGCCTACCCGCCCGAGATCATTACCGGCGACAACTACGAAGAACGCGCCCAGGCGCTGGGCGACTTGCTCTCGCCGGTGACCATCAACATCTTCAACATTGCCAAGATCACCTCTGAAGTGCGGGGTGGCAAGGCTCCGCGCATCAAGCGCTTGAGCGAGTACATCGGCCAGAGCTACTTTGACTACTTGGCGGGTCTGCCCGACCTGGTGCTGCTGATGGACGAGTCGCACCGCTACCGCGCCACGGCAGGCCTGCGCGCCATCAACGACCTGAAGCCTTTGTTGGGCCTAGAGTTGACTGCTACGCCATTTGTTGAGACTACCAAAGGCCCAGTGCCATTCAAAAACGTGGTGATGGACTACCCCCTGGCCCGCGCCATGGAAGACGGTTTTGTCAAAGACCCTGCGGTGGTGACCCAGCGCAACTTTGACGCCAAAAACATGCCGCCTGAAGAGGTGGAGCGCGTGAAGCTGCAAGACGGCGTGCGTATGCACGAGGCCACCAAGGTGGAGCTCAAGACCTACGCCCGCAGCAACGGGGTGAAAGAGGTCAAGCCCTTCATGCTGGTGATTGCGCGGGACACCACTCACGCAGCGGCCCTGTCAGCGCATTTGCAATCTAACGAATTTTTTGCTGGACGTTATCGCAACAAGGTGATTCAGGTGGACAGTAGCAAAAGCGGCGCTGAAGAAGAGGAAATGGTGCGCAAGCTGTTGGCCGTGGAGAGCGTGGACGAGCCGACCGAAATCGTCATCCACGTGAACATGCTCAAAGAGGGCTGGGACGTGACCAATCTGTACACCATCGTGCCGCTGCGTGCCGCCAATGCGCGCACGCTGGTGGAGCAGTCCATAGGCCGTGGCTTGCGCCTGCCCTATGGCAAGCGCACCGGGGTGGATGCCGTAGACCGGTTGAGCATCATTGCGCACGACCGGTTTCAAGAAATCATTGACGACGCGAACAAGGCAGATTCACCCATCAAGCTCAAGACTGTGATTTTGGACGCGCCCGATGCGGGTGATGACAGGCCGCAGAGCATGACGGTGGCGCCCAATCTGTCGGTGGCTTTGGGTTTGACGGTGGACACCGCTGCGCGTCCTGGGGCGGGCGCTGCGGTGCCAATACCCGTGTTCACCACCGAGCGTGAGCGCCAGGCCGCCGCCGTGGTGATGGAGGTGCTGGCCACTTATGAGGTCAAGATCCAGGATGCGCCTACGCGCCAAGCCTTTCTGGAACCCGAGCTGCAAGCCCGGATTGCCGAAGCGGTGCGCGAAAGGCTGCCACCCGCTCAGGCGGATTTGCCCATGGGGGAAGATGCTGCGCCGGAGTTGGACTTGGCGTCGGTAGTGCGCCGTGCGGTGGAGGTGGTGGTGAAGCAAACTATCGACATTCCGCGCATTGCGGTAGTGCCCAAGGGCGTGGTGACCAGCGGGTTCAAGCCCTTTACGCTGGATGTGAGTGGCATGCATCTGCAGCCCAAAGACCGGTCCTTGGTCGGCCAAAATCTGCGCGACCACAAGCAGTTCACCTTTACAGCGCAGCCAGGCGTTATCGAGCGGCGGCTGGAGGACTACATCGTCCACACCCTGATAGACCGTGACGACATTGACTACATCACCCAGAGTAGTTTGCTGTACGACCTGGCCGGGCAAATGGTCGCGCATTTGCGCAGCTTTTTGAGCGATGAGAACGAAGTGCGCAATGTGCTGGACCTGGATCGGCAACTGATCGCGGACAACATCTATGCACAGATGCTGGCGCATTTTTACGAGTCTGCCACCGAATACGCGGTGGAGGTGCGGCGCGGTTTTACGGCGCTGAGGGAGCCTACCTATACGGTGGGTGCGGGCCAAGTGGTGCGAGACTACCGCGACACGCCCGAAGACCTGGGCCGCATCAAGCAAATGGTGTTTGGCGGCTTCAGCCGTTGCCTGTACCCGGTGCAAAAGTTTGACTCAGACACTGAACGCAAATTCGCGGTCATGCTGGAGCGCGATGCTGACAAGTGGATAAAAGCCGCCAAGGGGCAGTTTCAGATGTTCTACAAGCTGGGTGTGGAGCAGCCGGAATACGTGCCCGATTTCGTGGTGGAGACGCCACAATTTTTGTTAATGGTTGAAACGAAGGCGCGCAACGAGGTGGGCAGCGATGACGTACAGGCGAAAGCGTTGGCCGGTGCCTTGTGGTGCAAACACGCCACTGAGCATGCCAAATCGACAGGCGCTAAGCCTTGGAAATACCTGTTGGTTCCGCATGACGAAGTGACTGCAGATAAGCGGCTGGGTGATTTCTTGCGGTGCTGTGTAAATTCAAGTTAAAAAAGCGATGTTCCACTCGTGGCGAAGCTATAAATATTGCCACCAACTGTCAGCGTCTGGGTCAATCGCGCACTTGATTTCTGTTGGTAATGCCGTGGTGTCGAGCCCCGCACAGGCGAGTGCACGTTGAATCGCCGCGTTGATCGCGTCGACATCGAAAGAGGGTGTCCGGGCGTTAAACCGAGATAGTGCATTAGGCGGTTCCTCGAACCTGCATGGTGCTGTGGGCGGGCGATTGGCGCGTCAGTTTGAACCCTTGCTCGGTGTCCATAGCGTGGCTATGAACGCCTCACAAGCGCCCAAACTGACGCGCAACTCACCTCGTCACGCATCCATGCCAAATGCACTTTCTCAGCTAGACCCATGTAGCCCACGTGGCATGTGAGGGGGGGCGCCAAATTCTTGACCGAGCGCTTTGACGCCTTGGACGGTGCACCTGCAGGTGTGGGCACGCGCGTTCGTCATCTCGTGTCAGCATGCGTTCGGGACCGCACAGACCTTGGACCACCGCCAGTGAAATGATGACCTTTTCAACGCTCGGTGCCAGCCGTTGGGCACCTTCTTCCACTTTGAAAGGTATGTTGCGTGAACCGTCTTGCCACTTTGCCAGCCCTGTGTCGCCCGCTTGCTCGGCCGTCTGTTGCGGTTCAAGCCCATGTGCCCGAGCCGGTGCCATGGCCCGAACCTGTGTCTCCTGATCTGCCGGGAGAGCCGTACCCCCCTGAAGACGTGCCAGTGCCTCTTGATCCCCTTGACGCGCCACACCGAACGCCCGTCGAGATGCCGACGCAGGTCCTGCCCGAGATTCAGGAGCCCTACCGTCCAGGCGAGCAGATTCCCATGCGCGTCAACGCGGCGTCCATGTCTTGGTAGGCCACGGCCCGCCTTTTGCCATGCCCTTGCGCACGGTGGGCAGATTCGGCTCGCACGTGCGTGCGCTGAGAGTGCCTGATGTCGATGCTTGACATCGTCTTGGTCACCTTGCGTGCCGAGTTCTCTGATTTGTTGCAGGTGGAGCAGGTCACGCGTGTGACTGCGCGCATGACGGTCGCCCTGTTGCTGGGCGCGGCGATTGGCTGGGACCGGGAGCGCCGCGACACCGACGCCGGCCTGCGTACCCACATGCTGGTGTCGTTGGGTGCAGCGATGTTTGTATTGGTTCCCGCAGAAGCTGGCATGGCCGCTGAGGATATTAGTCGCGTCATACAGGGGGTCGTCGCTGGCATTGGGTTTCTGGGTGCAGGCGCCGTACTGAAAATGGGGGGCGAAGGCCGTATTCACGGGTTGACCACAGCCGCCACGATTTGGGCCACGGCCGCCGTGGGCATGTCTGCGGGCCTGGGGCGCGAAAGCACCGCCATCTTGGCCACAGCGTTCATGCTGCTGGTGCTCGTATGGCTCAGGCACTTGGAGGTGCGCAAAGGGCACAAAAAATCCCCATTGTCCAATACGCCCAATACGGCAGCGGCAACCTCGACCGAGACCGAGGGTGTGGTTGACCCAGATGGGCGGTGATCTGCGGGTTGCACCTCAGAGGTGATCAGCACCGCCGCTGCGTTAGCGCCGGAGTAGATGTGCACGGTCTTTGCAAACGGCGTGCACTAAGCAGTCAAGCATCTGTGGGCCCCTCTCAGGGGGTTGTTTTTTTCTCGCCTTTATTGTGCGAGCCAGTGGGGGAGCCAGCCTTGTTGTCGGCCGATCCTTTGTCCTGGCGTTTGTCGCCTTTGGGGCGGGTGTCTTTGGCAGGTCTGTTTTTACTGTTCTTGGCATTCTGAGACATTCAAGGCTCCTCATAAAGTGTCGTGTGGGAAATAGCACCCACTCAACGATAGAAGGATTCATCCTTGTCATCTGTACGACGCCGCACTCAGCAAACGCGTGTCCTGCGCCCAATGCCCCGCCAACCTTTGATGAAATCCGTAATAGCCTTGATCACACCGTCGGGGCTCTCCGGTAGAGTGAAGCCTCAGATACGGGGGGTACTATGGATTTCAACTTTCTCTGGGTGATCAGTGCTGCGCTGGTGCTGGTTGGCTTGGCTGGCACCGTGTTGCCGGTGCTGCCCGGCACGCTGTTGGTGTGGGCTGGCATTGTGTTGGGCGCTTGGATTGATGACTTCACACGCGTCAGCATGGGCACCGTGGTGTTTCTCAGCGTGGTAGCGGTGCTGGCGTGGTTGTTGGACTTTGTCGCCGGGCTGATGGGTGCACAGCGGGTGGGGGCCAGCAAGCAGGCGCTGGTGGGTGCCGCTGTGGGCACCGTGCTGGGTTTGTTCATGGGCTTGGTGGGTGTGCTTTTTATGCCCTTGGTGGGTGCTGCTGTGGGTGAGTATTGGGCGCAAAAAAACCAGCATCGTGCTCTGAAAGTAGGCGTGGCCACTTGGCTTGGGCTGATGGTGGGGATGTTGGTCAAGGTCGTCCTGTCGTTTGTCATGGTGGGTGTTTTTCTTGGGGCCCTGTGGCTGTGACCCTGATGCGCTCGCGTGTATTTCTTCAACTTGAAAGCGGTAAATCATGAATGCTCAATCTATGTTGGATCAATTGCTGAAGTCGGGGCTGTCCATGCTCGACAACAAAAACACACCGCCACCGGCTTCAGGGTCGGGTCTGGGCCAATTGGGCCCATTCGGCAAACTGGGCACAGGCGTGGCCGCTGGTGGGGTACTGGGCTTGTTGTTGGGCACCAAACGTGGGCGCAAACTGGGTGGATCGGCTTTGAAGTACGGCAGTGTGGCCGCACTCGGTGCCGTGGCGTACCGGGCTTACGCGCAATGGCAAGCTCAGCAAGACGCTGCAAGCACTGGCGCCGCGCCGACACCGGTGCGCACGCTGAACCTGTTGCCCGCCCCGCAGGTCGAGACCCACAGCCGCGCCATGCTGCAAGCCATGATTGCGGCGGCCAAGTCGGACGGGCATCTGGATGAGCGTGAACAGGAGCTGATCGACGCCGAATTGGTGCGCCTGCAAGCCGACGACAGCGAACGCCGCTGGATGGAGACGGAGTTGCGCCGCCCGCTGGATCCGGCAGACGTTGCGCGCGCGGCCAGCACCCCGGAGTTGGCCGCTGAAATGTACTTGGCTAGCCTGCTGGTGGTGGACGACACCAGTTTCATGGAACGGGCCTATTTGGACGAATTGGCACGTCAATTGCGCCTGCCCGAAGGGCTCAAGGCTGAGTTAGAAGCCCAAGCGCAGGCGGCCTGATCTCATTTTTTAGCGTTACGGCCTGAGCGGCTGGACTTCGGTGACTAGGGCAAGGGCAAACGCTTGATTTGCGGCGCAATAGTCCCACTGTTCTATCCGGCAACAGCCCAGGGAAGAATCTTTTCCCCAGCGCAGCAGGTTCACCGAATTGGGCGCCCCCGAGCGCACCCGCGATGACACTGACGTGCCCGCCTGCACTGCCCAGACAGGTCGCGCCAGGTCGGGCAGCTGCATCACATAAGGCAAATGAATGTGTCCGCCCAAAACAAGGTCTGCACCAGCGGCTGACCAGCGCTGCAGTGCAGCTGCGTGGCCGCGCACCAGGTTTTGCATATCTTCGGCACGCGTCACGGCAACAGGCTGGTGCACCACCACGACGCGCAATTGCTGGGCGCTGGCAGTTGCGAGCGTGCGGGCCACCCGCTCGATTTGCCTCGCCGACACCTCGCCATGTTTGTGCCGCCAGGGTCGGGTGGTGTTGACGCACAGCACCATCAAGTCGGCACATGAGTGCCCGGGTTCGAGATCAGACCCGAAGGCGGCAACCTGCTGGGCATAGGGATGGAACAAACGCGTCCACACATCAAAAAGCGGTATGTCGTGGTTGCCGGGAATGGCCAGCACCCGCACACCGAGGCGGTCCACAAACGCGCGGGCGGCCTGAAACTGGGTCTGGCGCGCGCGTTGGGTGATGTCGCCTGAGAGCACCAGCAAGTCGGGCCGTTGTTGCCGTGCAAACGCCACCAGCGCTTGCACGACCAGGGGTCGTTCGGTGCCGAAATGGGGGTCGGACAGCTGCAGCACGGTGCTCATGCGCCGGTGTCTTCAGGGTTGGTGGCGGTGCCTCTAGGCTGCGGCTTGAGCAGGAACAAAGGCTTGGCGACCACTTGAAAGTGCAGTGGCGCGCGCATGTGGGTGACCTCGCCGTCAAAAGCCACCTTCACGCCACGGCGCCCGGATGCGAGTGTGGGCCGCACCAGCAGGCGTTCGAACGGGAAGTATTCAATGTTTTGGGCGTCGCCCAGGGTGCCCATGGCTCCGTGCAGCATCAGCCTGACCATGGCCAGGGTGCCGATCGGGCGCAAGATGACGGCGGTGAGGTGCCCTTCGGCGGCGGTTGGCTGTGGGCCGCTTTGCGCGTGCACCCCCAGCTGCGCCAGCTGCAGGCGGTTGTTGCCAACAAACAGCGTGAGCGCACGCACTTCGCGCACCACAGCGCCTTGTTCAATGGATAGGCGCAGCTTCCTTTGCGCGCGCAGCAGGGTGGCGCTTGCCGCCCAGAATGCCACCCACTGGCTGCGCCCGAAACGCGCTTTGTAGGCCTCGCGTTCTTCCAGTAGTTCGGGGTAAAGGCCCAGGCTGGCGTTGACCAGAAAGATGCGGTCGTTGAGGGACGCCACTTGCACGGGCAAGGGCGTGCACTGCAGCAAAAGCTGCACCGCCTCAGCCGGGTCGGCGGCGATGCCATGGGTGCGAGCGAAGTAGTTGAACGTGCCCTGCGGCACCACGCCCATCGCGCAACCCAAGGCGTGCGCGGCTTGTGCCACAGTGTTGATGGTGCCGTCGCCGCCTACGGCAACCACGGCGGTTTGGCTGGCTTTTGCTTGGGTTGCAGCCAGGTGCGCTACGTTGGCCAATTCATCGGGTTGGCTGAACAACACGTGCCCGCGTCGTCCGGCCTGGCGCAGCGCGGTTTCGATGACCTCGCGCTTGGTTTCTGCGTCGCTACTACCAGCAGCTGCATTGATGATGAACTGAAGGGATGACGCGGGATTGATGTCAGGACAGGCAACGATAGGGCGTGGCTCCACTGCGTGGGCGGACTCAGTCGTGGCGCAAGAGGTCGCCGAAAACGGTGCGTTCGCCCTCTTTGCGGTCGTCCCCTGGCGCGTCGTACAGCACCAGCCAACCCGGCTTGCCTCCACACAACCCAGGGGGAAGGTCGCACAGCGCTTCAGCACGGTTGGTGCCGCGCCCGTGGGGCAGAGCGACTGACTCGCTCAAAGCTGTTTCGAAGCGAACAGGTTCGTGGTTGGTCGCTAGCAAGGCTTTGGCTGCAGGCCATTTGAAAACGCGAACTTCTCCGTTCAGCACCATCGTTGGGCCAGCCAAGATGTAAAGGTCATCGCCGCAGAAATGCAGGTCACGCACGCCCAGGCCGTCGAGTTGCAGGAAATGTTTGCGCATCAGCGTGCCACGGTCATCCAAGGGGGTCAGACGCAGCTGATCGTCTCGGGTCTCAACCTCGATTTCAAGCAGCGCAGACCAGCCCCGCAGTACCGGCCCGCGTAGTCCGAGCAGCAAGCGGCGTCCGTTCACCGCCAGACCTTCGATGTCGAAGCCGTTGTCCTTGCCTGGAATGACCATGTAAGGCCCAAAGTGAGGGTCGTCAGACAGCGCACGGGTGAGCAAGTTGTCCTGCGAATCCCCCTTGAGTCGCAATGCCTGCCGACCGTCCTGCGCTTTTCGGACCAGGCAGGGCTCGCCCTGGGCGTCGGTCTCGATCGGCAAACAGGCCAGCAGACGGCGGTTGCCGTCCAGCGATACCTTGGCAAGGCGCTTGGCGTTATCGGCGTGGTCGCGGTCTGGCTTGGCGTTTTTGCGCTTAAGTCCATGCGAGCCAACCACCCAGAGAAAGCCATCGGCCATGGCTATCCCCTCTAGATCAGCCTCTTCGTCGGCAGCGCCGGGCAGGTCAAGAAGATCGGCCAAGGGGAAGTCGCGCACGTCACCAAAACGCAGGCTTTCGCTGCCAACGGGGTCGAGTCGGCGCAGACGATCAATACCGCAGGCTTCATCGCCCGCGACCCAGAGCCAGTCGTCCGTGAAGGCGGCGCCCGACAGGTTGGTTTGAACGAGAGAGTCGGGTGCGAACTCTAGGCGGACGGCATTTGCGCTTCGGGTGTTGGGCATGGGGTGGGCTTTGGCGGGTCAGAGGTCAAGAAGGTCTGCGGCCAAGGTTTGTACCGAAGTCGCAGGGCATGATCGTTAAACCGAGAAAGTTCATTGGGACATGCAGGTATGGCAAATCGCCCGTTAGGCACCATGCAGGTTCGAAGAACTGCCCGGTGAACGATCTCGGTTGAATTATGCGTCCGACACTTTGGACGACGTTGTCGCGAACATGTACTCAGTAAACTGAGTGTGGGATAACAGTCCTGTCCGAAAAAACGACATGCGTGCGGCATGGCGACCAAAGCACGAAGCAGACGCGTGGTAGGAATGCGTATGTGTTCAGTCCCTTGGGGTCAGAAAATAGTTATGAAAGAGGCAAGGGTGAGAAGCTTACCAGCGCTTCATGGCCTGAATCGGGGGCTGGCTTTTTCAACGCTGCTGGCTGGGTCAACTGATGGTTGTAGTAACCACATCCCGCATCAAGGTCTGAGCCATGTCCTGTGTACTGGTGTACTGGTGAATCATTGGGTTTTGACGGCATCCGCATTGGGTTCATTGAAGCGCCCCGTCGTCGTTGTTTGGGGGCAAGCAGCGCATTGCAGGCTATGTTCGTCCTTCTTCGTTATCCTTCTTCGTTGTCCTTGGCCCATGCTGTGAGCGTCTCTGTTGGCGAAGAGCGGCCTTACCACTGCGTGCGTTTGCCCTGCAAACACCCAGTGACAATCTCGGTTCAACTCGGGATTCTTATCGACACGCTGAACCCAGCGTGCACTTGGGTGTGTCCTGTGATCAGGCAAACTCGGGGCCAGTACCTATTTTTTGAGAGACCCAAAACATGCTTTATGCCACTCTGAAAACTTTGCACCTGCTTTCCGTCATCGTCTGGATGGGCGGCATGGTGTTTGTGCACTTCTTTTTGCGCCCTGCCCTGCATTCGATGGAGCCTGCGATGCGGGTGCAGTTGATGCACGCGGTGCTGGGGCGGTTTTTCCATGCTGTGATGATGGCTGTGGTGGTGATTTTGACCACCGGCACCTGGATGATTGGGCGTGTGGCCAAGCAGGTCGTGCAGGCGGGCGGTAGTTTTCACATGCCGGTGTCCTGGATGGTGATGTCAGCGCTGGGCATTGTGATGATGCTGCTGTTTGCACACATTCGCTATGCACTGTACAAACGCTTGGGGCGGGCGGTCGAGGCTGCGGATTGGTCTGCTGGCGCTGAAGTGCTGCGTCGGATTCGCACGTGGGTGTCCATCAACCTGGGTCTTGGCGTCGTGATTGTGGTGGTGACGATTTTGGGTTTGCCAACTTGACCCAGAGGAACCCACATCATGAACCCTGACGCACAGACCCTGTGGCGCGCACCGAGTTGGGCGTTGGCCGTATTGCTGGCCACGCTGGGCATGCTCGGCCCCTTTTCCATTGACACCTATTTGCCCGCTTTTTCAGGCATCGCGCATGACCTGGGCGCCACGCCCATTCAGATGCAGCAGACCCTGTCGGCCTATCTGTTTGGTTTTGCGTGCATGAGCTTGTTTCATGGCGCGTTGTCAGACAGCGTGGGGCGCAGACCGGTGGTGCTGTGGGGCGTGGCCGCGTTTACCTTGGCCAGTGTGGGCTGTGCGTTGTCTCAAACCATTGGGCAACTGGTGTTTTTCAGGGCCGTGCAAGGCCTGACCACGGGGGCGGGTATTGTGGTGTCGCGTGCGGTGGTGCGTGACATGTTTGAACCCGCCCAAGCCCAGCGGGTCATGAGCCAGATCACCATTTTCTTTGGGGTGGCTCCGGCCATAGCCCCCATGATTGGCGGCGTGTTGTTCACCCACCTGGGTTGGCACAGCGTGTTCTGGTTTCTGGCGCTGGTGGGTGTGGCGCTGTGGGTGGCCAATTACCGCTTGTTGCCTGAGACCCTGCACCTGGCACAACGTCAGCCGCTCAAGGTGAGCAACCTGCTGCAAGGTTACTGGCGACTGGGACGCGATCCGCGGTTTTTGTTGTTGGCGCTGGCCAGTGGCGTGCCGTTCAACGGCATGTTTTTGTATGTGCTGTCGGCCCCCGTGTTTCTGGGCGAGCACCTGGGGCTGGTGCCCACGCAGTTTTTCTGGTTCTTCACGCTGTCCATTGGCGGCATCATGAGCGGGGCCTGGGTCAGCGGGCGCATGGCCGGGCGCATTGCGCCTAAGCGGCAGATCAAGTACGGCTTTGTGATCATGCTGTCAATTGCCAGTCTGAATGTGTTGGCCAATCTGCTGTTCAAGGCGCATGTGGCATGGGCCATGTTTCCGGTGGCGATTTTCTCGTTTGGCTGGGCCATGATGGTGCCGGTGGTGACTTTGCTGGTGCTGGACCTGCACCCTGAGCGGCGTGGCATGGCCTCCAGCTTGCAGGCTTTTATCGCATCGTCCGCAAACGGGGTTGTGGCAGGGGTGTTGTCGCCACTGGTCATGCACTCCACGGTGGGCTTGGCGTTGGGGTGTTTGTTTTTGATGCTGGTCGGTCTGGTGGCATGGTTGACACTGCACAGACTCTGGCCCGAGATAGGGCGCATGGTGGCGCACCCGGTCGGATAAGGGCGGGTGTTGCCGCAGTCACCGACGCCACACATTCTCTAAAATACTGTTCATTTGTACAGTTATTTGGTGTCTAATGGTCTCTTTAAAGGGACCGGTGTGTCATGGCTTTACGTTCGCTTTCCAGTTTGCTTGAGGGGGTCGATGCGTGCGTTTGGCGTGCTGACGCGTTGGCGCAGGCGGCCAGTGGCACGGGGCCCGCACTGGCCAGCGGCCATGCTGCGCTGGATGCACAGTTGCCGGGCGGGGGCTGGCCGGTGGGGGCGTTGATTGAGGTCTTGCAGCAGCACAGTGGCCTGCATGAGTGGCGCTTGCTGCTGCCTGCCTTGTGCGCCTTGCCCAAGGTGCGCACGCGCGAGCAGCGTGTGGTGTTGGTGGGCCCGCCCTATGTGCCGTTTGGGCCGGGGGTGAGCGCGCAGGGCCTGGACGCCTCGGCCCTGCTGTGGGTGCAGGCCGAGAGTGCCGCAGAGCGCCTGTGGGCGGCAGAGCAGGCGCTGCGCTGCGCCGGGGTGGCTGCCTTGCTGGTGTGGCTGCCCCAGGTGCGCGCCGACCACTTGCGCCGCTTGCATCTGGCCGCGCAAGAGCATGCTCGGTTGCTGTTTGTGATGCGCGGTGCTAGCGCGCAAAACGAGTCCTCACCCGCTGTACTGCGCCTGCTAGTCGGGTCGCCAAGTGTGTTGGATGTGGCGTCTGACCCGGCTTACCCGTGCCCTAATGACACCGCATGCGCCTTGCAGGTGCACATTCTTAAGCGGCGCGGCCCACCGCTGGCGCACCGTCTTGACTTGCCTGCACGCCATGCCGCGCTGGCGGTTCTGCTGGCTGTGCATCGGCCGTTGGGTGCGTCCATCCGTATGGCACCATTTGCCAGCCCAGGCAGCGGTTTGGTGCAAGAGGCCGGGTGGGGTTTCGCCGCAGGCTGTGATACCCCCCGTGGCCAAACAACAACCTGGGCGATTTAACGTGAAATACAGTCGTCAGTGCGAACGAAGTGAAGCAATCCATGACACGAGAAGCTCTGGACTGCCGCGCTACGCTCGCAGTCACGACAGATCTATCATGCTTTTGGGGTGGCCTCAATGCCATGAAAGTTAGCCAGGAGCATCACATGCACTGGATTGCCTTACAGCCGCTGCCTGACCTCGCGTCGCCCGTGCCCGCCAAGCCAACCCCGGGCCAGCCGCAAGCGTCAACGCCAACGCCAACGTCAATGTCAACGTCAATGTCAATGTCAACGTCAACGTCAACGTCAACGTCAACGTCAACGTCAACGTCAACGTCAACGTCACCCGCCTGCGCCCCGCTGGTTGAGCCCCTGCGCGCCCTGGGCTGGTGGGCGCTGCAGTTCAGCCCGCGCGTGGCGCTGCTGGACGGCGCGGTGCTGCTGGAAGTCTCCGCCAGCGAACGCCTGTGGGGTGGCCGCGCCGCTTTGCTTAGCCGGGTTTTAAGGTCAACAAAGCCGATGGATCAGGTTCTATATGCGTTTGGTGCGACGTCATTGATTGCATATGCCGGGTTGCACACCCGGCAAGTTGAACCCGGCGTGCCTGATGCGCTGCCGCTGGAGGCGCTGGCCGCCGCACGGTCCCACCTGCCCACCCTGGCACGCATCGGCTGCGTCACTTGGGGGCAGGTGCGTGCGCTACCGCGTGGCGGCGTGGCGCGGCGCTTTGGCGCAGCACTGGTGGAGGCACTGGACCGCGCCTACGGCACCCGGCCCGACACCTACGCCTGGCTGACTCTGCCAGATGTCTTTCACGCCCGGCTGGAATTGCTGGACCCTGTGGACAGCGCCCCGGCCATGTTGTTTGGCGCACGCCGCCTGCTGGGCCAGTTGCAAGTGTGGCTGCAACTGCGCCAGCGCGGCGTGCTCGCCATTGAACTGGCTTGGCGTCTGGACGCGCGACGCAACACCGCTCACCAAGGCAGTTTGCAGGTGCGTACCTCAGAACCCGTCCAAGACCTGAGCCACCTGCAGCGCCTGCTGAGCGAACGCTTGGCCAGCGTCAGCCTACCTGCACCCGCCCATGAACTGCGCCTGCGCTCGCTCGAAACCCAGCCCTGGGCGGGCCGCAGCACCAGCCTGTTGCCTGACGAGCAGCTCCCCGGCGACAGCTTGGCCCACCTGATCGAGCGCCTCAGCGCTCGCCTGGGCCCCCACAAGGTACTGTGTCTACAAGCCCATGCTGACCACCGACCCGAGCGGATGCAGACCTGGGTGGCGGCCTCAGAAACTATGCAATCCATAGCGACAAAACCAGGTAATGCCTGGGCAGAAAGCCCAAAACGTTCACAACCACCACAGATATCAACCAACGCCCACTCCCCCTGGGCCAACTCGCTCAGCCCAACTTGGCTGCTGCCTCAACCCGTAGCACTGCCGGTGCGTGCAGACCAGCCGTACCACCACGGCCCCCTCACCCTGCTGGCAGGCCCGCAGCGTCTGGAGTCTGGCTGGTGGGAGGCAGGCGACAGCGCCCTGCGCGATTACTTCGTGGCCCGCAACGCCCAAGGTCACCTGCTGTGGCTGTACCGTCAGCGCCTGAGCGGCGCGAGTGGCGATGCGCCGGCGCAGTGGTTTTGGCAGGGGGTGTTTGGGTGAGGGGATGCCAGCACTGGGGCGCATGTGGCCAACGGGCTGTGGGTATTTTAGGAAATGTGTACCTGCATACTTTTACATGCCATCGGCTTGAAACCCAATCAGCAGCAAGCCACTTCCAGGCGAAAAGTGATGCTCCGTTTGTCCGGCAACGCCCAGATTTCCCCGCAGGTTTTGCGAAATACATTACGGCCCGTCGCCGTTCAAAACAGTGGCGCCCGCGTGAATCCTGGATGGTTATACAAAGACAATTTTCTGGTGCCCTGGGTCGCTGCGACACAGCTTCTTGGGTGCAACGCCAGCCAATGCGCTGACCTCACGCCCTGCCAATACTCCCAACTTCGGCAACTCTGCCATCAATGTTGCCGCCCATGTCTTTGCCAAACGGCCCATGGCCCGGGCTAATCACGTTCCAGCCTTGCCTGGGATTGATGATCGCCACGGGGGCGCACCGTCCGTGGAATCGCCGCTCCTGTGGGTCTTCACCTCGAACATTGGATTGACTTTTTGGATGCATCGCCATGGCACATAGCGATACTAAATCAGAGTTCACAGTAAAGCTGCTTCGCCCGGAGAAGTCGGGAAACGATGCTTCGTGGGCGTTTGTAATTCTTCCCGAGAATGTGAGCGAAAATCTCTCCGGACGAGGAAGGGCAACTGTGCAAGGCACTATCAACGGCTATAGATTCCAAGCTACGCTTGAGCCGGATGGTCAATGAGTCACTGACTAAAAATCCCCCACCGCGCGTAGAAGGAATGAATTGCACTGTGGCCTTGGAAGAATGTTGTTTACGCATCGTGACCTCTTTACTCACTAAATTGTGAGAGGAAGGTGATGCAAGTCATTCTGGCACGGGGGGCGCTACCCGAAGCCGCAGGCGCACACATGGGCGACACTGTTACGTTTGAGATGATGTGTGTGGAGCAGCAGGAGCCTGAACCGGAGATGCCAACTGACCTCTGTGAGGCGTTAAACGGGTCACCCCCAGCCCGATCTGTTTGGGTCGCCACCACGCTCTCGCACTAGATTGGATGCACAGGATTACTTCGGCCAAGCAGTCCAAGACACGCACACAACGGGTTAGCAACGCTTGTGACAACTGTCTTGACAACTACCACAAAAGAAATCGGCGTTGTTGCCGCGTTGACCGCTCTGGGCAAGGCCGCACTTCAATTGAAAGTGCACATTCACGGTGCGCGCAATGTGGGATGCACGCGCGAGGAAATCGTGGAGATCACCATACAAATGGCCGTTTATGCCGGTTTTCCAGCCGCCCTCAATGGTTTGTATACTGCTAAAAAAGTTTTTGCCGAGCGCAATGTCGCAGAGGTGTAGCAGACGCCCAGCATTGCGTTCCAGAGGGACGCTACGCCAGTAATCTGCGCTTGCCGGTTGCATCACCACCCATAAGATTCACACATGAACAACTTACCGCTGTGCGAGGACTTTTCCAATCTGTGTTTGAACCCACGCCTGAAATGGCACTGCGAACCTGCGAGTTGGCGTGTGGACGTCTCAGCACAGCGTCTTCAGCTCTCTACGGACGCTGCGACCGACTTTTGGCAGCGAACGCATTACGGCTTCGAAGTCGATAACGGACATTTCCTGTATCTCGAAGCTGAAGGCGACTTTGTGCTCACGACCAAAGTCACGTCGAAACCGGTCCACCAGTACGACCAAGCGGGTCTCATGGTCCGCCTTTCACCTGCTTGCTGGCTCAAGACGTCTGTCGAGTTCGAGCCTAAGGGTTCGAGTCGTTTGGGCGCGGTTGTCACCAATGGTCAGTACTCTGACTGGTCAACACAGCCGATCTCTGCCGAGGTGCGCACGGTTTGGTTTCGAGTTCGGGCAGAAGCCAATGACTACATCGTCGAGTCGTCATTCACTGGTCAGCAGTGGGAGCAAATCCGAATGGCGCGCCTGCTTGAACGCCCAGCGGTGACGTCTGTGTCCTGTGGTGTGTATGCCTGTAGCCCGAAGGCTGCAGGTTACGAGGCAGAGTTTTCGTTTTTGCACTTCGAGCCAGGGCGGCTACGTCACCAATGATTTGAAACCGGAATGACAGGTTGCGCCACATCACCTATCAGCGCTGGCATCCATTTAGAGCGCCTTCTACTTCTTTCGTTTAACAGCCTTCGCCAGTGCCAAACCCTCAGGCAGCACCACGCCGTGCGCGGCTTGCGCCAGTTTGAAGAACACATCCGTGTTGTCTTGCACACCCGTGAATGACCACGCACCTGGGCCGAAGGCTGACAGGGGAATGTCGGTGGCGGTGTGCGCGGCGCTGCCGCCGGGAACCTGGCCGGTTACCATGAACTTTGCAGCTGCGTCGCGTGCCAACGGGTCAGCAGGGTAGGCGGACAGGGGGTCCTTCTTCACAAACGGTTGCTGACTGTCTTGCAGCGGGCGCTCGTTGGTGCGGAAGTCTTCGCTGCGGTCTGAGTTGGCGCCGTAACCCACCAGCAGGCGGTGGTCAATGTCGGTGGTTTCGGGATAGCCATCAGTGCCCAGCTTGTACTTTGGGAAGCCTGCTTTTTCATAAATACCCACGACCTTGTCACGCACATTGGCGGTGCCGCCTTCCCGCACCAGCTCTTGCAGGCGGGCGTCGGTGACGCGGGAGCCGCCGATGAGTGCTGCGCCCGCGCATTCATGGTCGGCGGTGACGATGACCAGCGTGTCCCCGCGTTGGCGGGCAAACTCTTGGACCAGTTTGATGGCGCGGTCGAACTCGATGGTGTCAAGCATCCAGCGTTCGGTGTCCATCGCGTGCGCCTGTTTGTCGATTGAGGCGGCTTCGACCATTAACACAAATCCGTTTTTCTGACGCTCCAGCACGCTCAGTGCTTTGGCTGTCATCTCCTCAAGCATGGGTTGGTCGGGAAAGCCGTAGTCGTCCACCACACGGCCAGTGACGCCACGTGCTTTGTTGCGACGCCCGTCGATTTTGTCCAGCGCTACGTTCATGTTCGAGTGGGCAAACAAGCCCAGCAGTCGGTCGGTTTGGGTGGCATCGATGCCTTCCAGCGCGTTCTTGTCAGCAGCGTACTTGAAGCCAGCGGTTTGAAAGTCAGCCAGCAGGTCGCGGTTTTTGTCGATTTGACCCGGTGCAGCGCCCCAGCGTTTGATGATTTCGGCGGTGTGGGCGTCGGTGGCAGAAAACGCGTAGTCGGTTTTGTCACCGCGGGCCGAGCCAGCGGTGGTTGAGGGCACAAACCATTTGCGTCCGCCGCCCATTAACACGCTCAGGCCGGTGTTGTTGCGGTCATCCAGAAACTGGTCCACGATGCCGGTACCCGCGCCGCGGCTGCTGGTGTGCACGGCATTGCCCGCTGGCGTGGCGTCAAACACGTCGGCCGTCGTCACCACGCCCAGCGCCTTGCCTTGCGTGCGGTGCAGGTATTCGCTAAGGTATTCGATACGCGGGTTGTCAAAGGCGTCTACGGTGTCATCGGGGAAGACGCCTTCTTCATTGTTGTTGTTTTTGTTACCAGACACATAGGCCGTCATGCCGGGGGCAGAGTCTGTAACCACCGAGTTCAGCGACGCTGTTTTGACCATGCCGGTGACTGGGAAGGTG
>Ga0136636_10000159_pt1 | contig 29306 bp, 21 predicted proteins | sample AntDrymUQ8522106_2_FD_104653 | JGI IMG/M metagenome (GOLD analysis project Ga0136636, IMG submission 104653) | Polar desert sand microbial communities from Dry Valleys, Antarctica - metaG UQ852 (21.06) | ecosystem: Environmental > Terrestrial > Soil > Desert | place: Antarctica: Dry Valley... | reverse complement strand
TCAACAAATTCAGGGTGCGCATTAAAAACGTATGAATAATCTTTCATTATTTGTTTGACTTGAAATGGTTCTACGGCTTATTGTCTGGCACAAAGATGCGACTTCAATCAAACAAAAGAAAGCTTAGTTGTTTCATTTTAAATAAACAAAATAAAAAATAATTTGACATATAGTGGATAAATAGAGTAAAACTCTTATCTTTGCGCTTCGAAATTTTAAAGAAACCAATGGCACATCATAAGTCATCTATCAAGAGAATCAGACAAGACGCTAGAAAACGTCTTGCGAATCGTTTTTTCAAGAAAACAGCTCGTACGGCTATAAAAGCGCTACGCGAACTGACTGATAAAACTGAAGCAGAAAAATTTCTTCCAAGAGTTGCAAGCATGCTTGATCGATTGGCAAAGAAGAATACTATTCACAAGAACAAGGCAGCAAACTTAAAAAGTTCGTTGACCAAACATGTTAATGTATTATAATACTACTTTAACATTTTTTAAAGAAAGGGCTGGGGTTAATTCTCCAGCCCTTTTTATTTTATTTCATGCTTCAAAATTATAAAAATTGAATTTCAAATGATTGATTAGTTTTCTAATTCTAATATTTTAATATCTTGCAGGTCTAAAGCTTTATTTTTAACAACTAACCAATTAAAATGTCTAATTTATTTGCAAAGAAATCCCTTGCCTCTCTTTTGAGGGAAGCGTCGAGTGGGGAACAGAATTTAAAGAGAACGCTTGGAGCAGGTGCCCTAGTTGCTCTTGGTATTGGTGCAATTATCGGTGCCGGATTGTTTGTAAGAACTGCCGCGGCATCAGCAGAAGCTGCAGGTCCCGCAGTTACATTATCTTTTTTGGTTGCTGCAATTGGTTGTGCCTTTGCAGGACTTTGCTACGCCGAATTTGCAGCAATGATTCCTATAGCTGGTAGCGCATATACCTATGCTTATGCTACGATGGGCGAATTTGTGGCTTGGATTATAGGATGGGCCCTCATAATGGAATATGCTTTGGGAGCAGCAACTGTTTCAATAGCTTGGTCAGAGTACTTTAACAAACTACTTGGAGGAGTAGTCCCCTATGAATGGTGCCATTCGCCATTAGAGAGCATCACCAATGCATCTGGTGTCGTACAATCGGGTATCATGAACGCTCCAGCTTTAATAGTACTGCTTATTGTTACTTTATTATTGATTAGAGGCACACATGAGTCCGCAAAAGTTAACGCTGTAATTGTATTTATCAAGGTTTCGATCGTTCTTGTATTTATTGTAATTGGATGGCAGTTTATCAATCCAGCCAACTATGAGCCATATATGATTCCCCAAGGAACTCTAGGTCATGAATCGTGGAATAAATGGGGATGGGGCGGTGTACTAGGAGGTGCTGCTATAGTTTTCTTCGCATTCATTGGTTTTGATGCTGTATCAACTGCGGCACAGGAAGCTAAAAATCCCAGTAGGGATATGCCAATTGGCATTCTAGGCTCCCTAGCCGTTTGTACAGTACTTTATATTCTTTTTGCGCACGTATTAACAGGTGTTGCCAATTGGACTGAGTTCAAAACTGCTGGAAAAGAAGCCTCTGTAGCCTTTGCCATTGAAAAATATATGATTGGGTATCATTGGCTTGCAGTTGCAGTAACAGTTGCTATATTAGCAGGGTTTACTTCGGTTATACTTGTTATGCTTATGGGGCAATCTCGGGTTTTTTATTCCATGTCTAAAGATGGATTGATCCCGAAGGTATTTTCTGAACTTCATCACAAGTATCATACGCCACACAAATCAAATTGGATCTTATTCTTTTTTGTCGGTGCATTTGCGGCTTTTGCTCCAGGTAGTTTAGCAGGGGATTTAACCTCGTTTGGAACTTTACTTGCATTTGCCTTGGTAAGCGCCGGAGTATTGATCATGCGAAAAGTAGAACCAGAACACATTAGGCCATTCAAAACACCATTGGTTCCTTTGGTTCCAATACTAGGAATTGTAATTTGCTTGGGCATGATTTTAGCCCTTGACAAATTCACCCTATTGACTGCATTTGCATGGATGTTAATAGGCTTGTTGGTGTACTTTGGCTTTGGCAGAAACCACAGTAAACTAGGAAATCAATAACAGGATTTATCCAAAAGTCTAAAATAGAAAAGCCGAACTGAATACTCAGTCCGGCTTTTTTATTTTATCAAAACCAAAATACTACTTGGCTATTAGTCCCTTCATCATTCCAAATACATCATCCAAACCAAAGCCATCATCTTGTTTAGGCGCTACTTCAGCAGTCTTTTGACCACCCAATACTTGTCCAAGAATTCCGTTAAAATCCATACCTTCCAATTTGCCTCCTGATAGCATTCCCATCATATCATCCATATCAAAGCCTTTGTCCTGTGGATCGGCGGTTTTTGATGCAAATTTTTGCAGAACAATAGGTATTAATGAGGAGACTATGCTGTTTGCAGCTACCCCTTTAACACCAAATTTACTCATCAATTGCTGTCCAACAGTATTCATTATCATGCCCATCATTGGATTACTTGGTGACAAACCGTTTGCTGTTGAGGCGCCTTGCGAAATCATTTGAAAAACATCCTTGATATTTCCCATACTGATCTGACTTTTTAAAACATCAAAAATTCCTGTTGCCGTTGTCTCAATTGCAGCATTGTTGTGTTCATTAGGAATTTCTGGGTTCTGAATAATTGCTTCACTAGCATTTTCTTTTACCAGTTGAAATAGTTGTTCTAACATTTTTTAGATTTTTAGTTGTATTAATTGTAGTCCCGCCAGGAGTCGAACCTGAATCTAAAGTTTAGGAAACTTTTATTCTATCCATTGAACTACAGGACCAAAATCGTCAATGAGACGTAAAATTAAGTGCTTTGTAACGATTTGCAGCAGTAAAGAAATCATAATATTAAAAACAATTATAACTTCCTGATTTATAGCATCAAACGAAAAGATAATCTTACGGATTTTATGGTCTTGTCGCTTTAATTGTCAGATTCTGATTCAAAAACAAATATGACAGGGATACATAATATTAATTTTTTTTTGATTCTAAAATAGATTTTACTTACCTTTGCGTCGCTTAATTAATAAAGGAGGAATGGCAGAGCGGTTGAATGCAGCGGTCTTGAAAACCGCCATACGTGTGAGCGTATCCGGGGTTCGAATCCCTGTTCCTCCGCCTTATTAATTAAACCTTTTATTGAAAATTTCAATCCAAAAAGTTATGCTGAACGCCATTTCCCCAATTGACGGACGTTACAGCCAAAAAACTCAAGTTCTCCAAGATTATTTTTCGGAATCTGCCCTTATTCGTTACCGTGTTAAGGTGGAAGTACTTTATTTGAAAGAATTACTGCTTCAATTGAATAGAAGTCCAAACAATGCAGAATTTGACTCTTGTATGGGCAAATTGTTAGACTTAGATGATTCTGCAATAGAAAGGGTAAAAACGCTTGAATCAAGAACCAATCATGATGTCAAAGCTGTTGAATACTTGATTCGTGAAACAATGGATTCTCATGGCTTATCCGAGCTGAATTCCTTTGTACATTTTGGATTGACTTCTCAAGACATTAACAACACTGCTTTTCCTCTGATGATCATGGAGGCGCATCAAAATGTACTCTACCCTGCCCTGGATTCCATCATCAAACAAATGGATGATTTGGCTTTCCAATGGATCCATATTCCTATGTTGGCCCGAACGCATGGCCAACCAGCCTCACCAACAAGCTTGGGCAAGGAAATTCAGGTTTTTGTAGCAAGGCTCAACGGACAACTCGCGATTTTAAAATCAGTTGCCAACCGGGCTAAATTCGGGGGCGCTACTGGCAATTTTAATGCACATATTGTGGCCTATCCAGATACCAATTGGTCTGAATTTGCAAATCGCTTTGTAAACGACATTTTAAAGCTAGAGAGAACCGAAATAACAACTCAAATAGAACCTTACGATCACCTTGCTGCACAATGTCATGCATGGATGCGTATCAACACCATATTTATAGATTTCTGTCGGGATATCTGGACATATGTTTCGATGGAGTATTTCAAGCAAAAGATCAAAGAAGGCGAAGTTGGATCGTCTGCCATGCCTCATAAAGTCAATCCCATTGATTTTGAAAATGCCGAAGGAAATTTGGGATTGGCCAATGCCATTCTTTCTCATCTTGCTGAAAAGTTGCCAATTTCCCGATTACAGCGTGATTTAACGGACAGCACTGTCCTGCGCAATATTGGCGTGCCTTATGCTCATATCCTTATTGCCATATCCAGCATTGAAAAAGGATTGGGAAAATTACTTTTAAATGAGCAAAGTATACACGAGGATTTGAACAATAATTGGGCGGTAATTGCTGAAGCTATTCAAACTATCCTGCGAAGAGAGGGGCAAGAAAATGCTTATGAATTATTAAAAGATTTTACCAGAAACCATCATAAAATGGATCAAAAGGCATTTGCCTTATTAATTGATCAATTAGCAGTTTCGGCACAAGTTAAGCAGGAATTGAACGCTTTAACACCTTTCAATTACATAGGCAACAGCTCAGCTGTATAGATAAGAACCATTTTTTGTAATAACTTGAACTTCAGCTTGTTGAGCATCTTCAACATGACCTATTACTTGAGCATGAATGTTAAATTTCTGTGCAATTTCAATAATCTCCGCTGCATGCTCGGTATTGATATATATCTCAAGCCTTTGGCCCATATTGAACACTTGATGTTGCTCCATTTCATTGGCGTCGGTAACGGAACCAATCAATTCAAAAACCGGAGGCACAGCAATCAAGTTATTCTTGACTACTCTTTTGTTGCCAATGAACTTCAATACTTTGGTCAAGCCGCCTCCACTGTTGTGAATGATTCCATTGATCTGAGATTTGTATTTTGGCAAGATTTCAGCCAACAATGGCAGGTAACTTAAAGTAGGTGAAAGCAACAGATCTCCAACTTTATAATCCTGACCAGAATAATTTACCGTATCGGTCAAGCGATGTGGCCCACAATAAACAACTTCTGCTGATAGGTTCGGATCTACTGATTCAGGAAAATTCTCCAGGTAATATTTGGACAAAACATCGTGTCTTGCGGAAGTCAGGCCATTACATCCAATACCACTGTTGTACTTATTGAGGTAACTGGGTTGACCGTAGGATGCAAAACCCACAACCACATCCCCTGTTTGTATATCGTTGACAATCAAATCCGAACGTTTGATGCGCGCAAATGCGGAAATACCCACGTCTAGCGTACGCACTACATCTCCAACATCGGCTGTCTCTCCCCCACTGTGTTGTACGTTTAAGCCAAAAGCAGACATGGTATCTAAAAATTCTTGTGTGCCACTGATCAAAGCTTCCAGTACTTCTCCTGAAATCAATTTCTTATTTCTTCCAATCGTGGACGAAATGATGATATTGTCTGTACAGCCGACGCATGCCAAATCATCCAAATTCATCACCAAGGCATCAATTGCCAGATCCTTCCAAATGGATAAATCGCCAGTTTCACGCCAGTACAGGTAGGCCAACACGCTTTTTGTTCCAGCGGTGTCTGCGTGCATGATATTGCACCAATCAGGATCACCTGCAGCAAAATCAGGTAATATTTTACAAAAAGCTTTGGGAAACAATCCTTTGCTCATAGAGGAAATTGCCTTGTGAACATCAGATTTAGAGGCTGAAACGCCGCGTTTATCGTATAAATTCTCTTGCATTAGACCGATTACTTAGTTTCATTCACGTTTAATTCAAACAATTCATTGGTTAAGTCATCAATGAATTTATGAAATTCCTTCAATTCTTTAGGCGTTCGCATCTTTTCTTTGACCACCTTAACTTGATCTTTTGCTTTCAGTTCTACCGTTGTTACCGGTGCATCCTGTATTTCACGAAATTCGTCTGGATAATAGTCATTCATATCCCAAACTTTCAATTCATTGGCCTTGCGAATAATTGAATTGATTTGAGCAATTGTAGCTTGTGCAGTAAATTCACCAGTTTTGGGTACGTGGTTCATTCCCTTGTAGATAACAGTGCCATTTGACATGAAACTCACATCATAAATAGGACACTTGCCAAAACAACCACCACGCTTCAATTTGCAAATAGCAATTGGTTTTTCAGGCGTTTCATACAAAGGAAATTCTTCCTTAGCCGGAACATTTTTCTTTTGGCATGAAATCAATATCATTGTTAAAGAAACCAAACTGATGAATAGAATTCGCATAGTTTATTTTTTATTTTTATCCTTTAATGCGCGCTGTTCCTTCATCATTGTTTCCAATCTTTCCTGAAATCCACCTTGTTTCTTGGGCTTACTGCGGTAAGCTTCGAGTTTTACGAGGATTTTGTCATGATCGATGAAATACTTCTTGATACCCAAATTCTGTGCAATATTAAGTAAATTACTAAAAACCAGATAACAACTCAATCCAGAGGCAAAGTTATTGAAGAATACCACGAATATAACAGGCATGGCATACTGCATAACCTTCATCATCTGCGCATTCTGTCCCATTGCATCCATGTCCTTCATGGTATAATAACTGTAAGCCAGCGTCGATATCATCCACAACAAAGAAAATAAGCTGACGTGATCACCATAAGCTGGTATACTGAACCCGAGTTGGTAAATACTATCATACGAGGATAAGTCAGTAGCCCAAAGAAATGATTGTTGCCTGAATTCTATCGAGGATGGAAAGAAACGATATAAGGCAAGCCAAATTGGCATTTGAACCAACATGGGCAAACAACCTCCCAAGGGATTGACACCAAATTCGCGGTACAAACTCATGGTTTCAACCTGTTGTGTTTGCGTATCATCCGGGTGCTTGTCTTTAATCTTTTGTATATAAGGCTTCAAAGAAGTCATCCTTGCTTGTGATTTCATCATCTTGAGCGTCAATGGCAACAAGGCCAATTTTACGAGTAAAGTCAGGATGAGAATTACGATTCCAGCACTTCCAATGTATTTCAACAAGAATGCAAACAGTGGATGCATGATCCATCTGTTAATAGTGCCAAAGATTGAAGAACCAAAAGAAATGATGTCTTCCAGATTCATTTTATAAGCCTGCAAGCGGTCAAATTCATTAGGGCCAACATAAAAATCCATTTGTAAGCTGGCAGCATTTGGATTGGGAATATTGAATTTGATATTGGAATACGCTTTCTTAAGGTCTGGTGATTTGTCATCATGCATCTCTGTACCCACAACAGCAGAACTAAATTTGTCCTTGGCAATTAAGCTTGAATTGAAAAATTGATGCGTGTGACTGATCCATTTTACAGGAGCTTCAAGATTATCTTCATCTGTTTTCTGACAATTGCAATAGTCTGGATTCTCCTCAGCGATTTTAAAATTAACTGTACTGTAGTTCTTTTCGTAACCAGTATTCTTTTCAATACGATCCATGAAATTGACCCAGTTCAACTCCAATTGCTTGACACTCGGATTCCAATCAGCTCCAAGTCCAGCCAAATCAACACGGTAAGCAATATTGTAACTGTTGGGTTCGATAGAATAAGTTTGAGTAAATGATTTCCCATCGCCAAAATCTGCTTTAAAACTGATTGTGTTGGCATTCTTGGTACCTTTGAAGAAAATATTCTTGGATTGCAAAGGAGCAGACTTTCCAATGGGTAAAATATAGGAGAATTCATTTTTGGTATCCTCCAGCAAGTATAACTCGTTCTTGATCTCCTTCTGAGTAGAATCCTGGCTAATCTTTATGTACTTTTTCAGAAGCACTTTTGATACTTTTCCCCCTTTGGATGAGAACCAAATCTTAAAAACATCATTCTCAAGAGTGATTTGTTCATCAGTACCGACAAGCGCAGTTGCATAGTTGGCACCAAAATCATTTGTAATTTTTGCAATTGAAGCAGAATCAGAAACCTTGACTGATGGAAGTATTTTTTCAGCAGGAACATTCGCTTTTTCAGTCAAGGCGATACTATCGCGTTTCAATTTATCCTTTGCTAATTGCTCCTTGGATGGGGCATTCATGCGCATCCAGGCAAAAAACAATAAGAAAATTAATGCAAACCCAATGGCATTGGTAATTTTAGCACGATCCATTTATAAGCTATGTTGGTGATTTAAGGGTGCAAAATTAGTAATTAACTCGATCTTATCAGAACAAAATGATTTTTTGATCTGGTTTCAAGTAAAGAAGATGGATTCTGCAAATGAAAACTGAGGAATGAGCAAAAAAAAAGAGTAACTCAGGCTATGAGCTACTCCATTCAAAGGTAAACAACAACAATCATATTACTTAGAACAAAACCAATGCCAAAAACGCATAATTTAAAAATAACATACATTTTTTTCAAATATATAAGCAATTGGCAGGTTATTCTTTCACGGGTTGCCCTGAAGACTTAACACGTTCCATAAACAATGATGCTGTTGCGGCTGAAACAGCCTGTATTTCATAAACCTCATCATCAGGCATTTTTTTGATCAGATCTTTAGTTTTTAATTTTAATGAAGCATCTGTAAACTCAGTATTATTGCTACAGACACTCAATATGCCTTGTGCATAACCAAAAAAGTAGAAGTTTTCGTTTGGTGCCTTAATGTAGATATACAATCGATCGTCATCATCAGTTGAAGGCATTCTGGCCTCTACCGAACAATTGACCATCTTGTTAATCATTTGACCGTTGATAGCAGCCAATCCATTCACTTCCTTGGTGGTGATGAAACTTTCATATTCAGGATCCCATTTCATGCTCAACTTGCTGAATAAAAAGGTAAACTTGGTCATTTCTTTAGGCAGTTCTAATGTTCGGACTTTCATTGCTGATAGAATGGGTTGTAACACAGCATCATCAGGGATAAACTCAGAGAGTGCTTTGTCATAAAATAAGCCTTGTCCGTAATCAACAAAATTGGTCTCAAAGGTGCTGCTTCTCAGGTCGTTGATTGTGATATTTAATAAAACTTCCGGTACAATCATTTCAACGCCCATCATTGCCTCAACTTTTACTACAGGCAGCTTAATTTGATCAATTGCTTTGGTTGTATCAATAGTTGCAAACTCAGTTTCAATTCTGCCCGCACATGTTGTTTTGATGAACTTCAAATCTGAGCCAATGCCCAACTTACCCTCTCCTTCTACTTTTCCATCATAACTGTTAAAAACAAATTTATTTCCACGCAACCCCGCTCCAAACACCTTTATACTGTCACCAAACACAAACTGATCTTTACCTGTTTCGTATTTCATGAATCCTTTGATATCCAAAACTGCTCTATCCTTGCGCAAATAGGTAGGCATCATTATCCGAGGATACACTTGTCCAGTAGATTTGGAGAGAAACATCCCACATCTTACTGGATCACCCTCTATATTCTTTGCTGCGCCAAACGGAAGAAAAACTTTTTCTCTGTTTACGGGATTATCAATTGAGAACCAACTCTTGGCTTTAAAAATTGGAGATTCCAAAGCTACAAAACCTTTAAAATTGATATTCGGAGTATTGCCTTTCATCTGGAAAGTTCCCTGAAAACGGATCTTTTCGCCCAAATAAAAATTTGCTGAATCTTTGATAGTTGCTTCACCCGAAGTCAATGTGGCTTTTTCTGAAGCCTTACCCTTCCCTACTCTTTGACCAATAATGCTATTCAAATAGACTTTTTGATCATGTTGAGGAACATTGTAGGTATAATATCCTTTTGCCTCATATAGTTTTTTGCCTTTAACATTTACCGTGGCATCTTCAATGACGTGAAATTTACTTGAAGTGTCAGCAACTATTCTGGCATTCTTTAAGGTGCCCATTTGACCTCCCTTGGTTATTTCGATGGAAGCAGTATCTATTGGATAAATCATTGCATCACAACTTGCTATTTGCTTGACACCACCTATTTTTAATAGGTTGGTTTTTAGGTCATAAAACGCCGAAACTCCTCTAAATTTCAGACTGTCCTGTTCTGGAGCAAAACACTGAAACAATGCTGGTTTTTCGGGATCCGAGCGGAAAGTGATGGTTTCATTTTTCATGTCCCACTCAAATTCATTCATGGAAGTGCGGTACTTATTGTAAGGCATTGTTGTTGAAATCTCGGTGGAGTTTGCTATGAAATTTCCTCTTTGAGATTCAAAATCAAGATTCCCTTGTATGTTCCTTGTATCAAATGCAAGATCCTCAGAACCTACTGCCCGAATTTTTAGATCCATCGTATCTGCACTGGCTGAAAAAGCTCCAAAATCAAAGTTCTTGGAATCGGCTAAGCCTTTCTCCCAATTCAGCGTTCCACTTGCTTTCAGGCCATTGGGTGTCATTATGATTAGACCTTTCAGAGTATGAACTGCTTCGCGAAACAATGAGAATGCGTTGTTTTTAGAGCGTATGAACATCGTGTCCTGGTATGGATTCCAATCCACCTTAACGTCCTTACCTACTACTTCGGGAAAAATTGCCTTACCTTCTTTTCCCTCACTGATGGTGAACAATTGAGCACTTGCAGAAGCTTTTCTTGGAAAAAACAATAAGTCATCGGAATCAAACCCACTTCGAATATACTTCAGATTGCCCTTGCCAATGAGTCCCTTATTGCTCAAAACAACATCACCTTTAAAAGCTCCTTTACCGCCGTAAGCCGGATATCCATCCTCCGGAGTCTTTGACGTAAAGCCAAATGATTTGTCTTCCATGACTTGAATAGTCTCTGAAAACATTGGAAATACACCCGTTGAATGAAATCTACCTTTGAATCTTAAATCGTCTGAGGTATAATCGTTCAAGCCTTGAATACTGAATTTATCCAGTTCAAAAAAGAAAGAATCACGCTTATAAATACCGTCAAAAATATCCAATTTATCATAAAATACATAACTCAATCCTTTGGATTGAATACTTGGAAAACCCGCAACTTTTTGAACCCCACTTTTGTTGCTGGGTGCATCAATACTCAACACTCCAAAAGCTTGCTCAATTCGAGAGGACATTGCATTTGCTAAGGCTTGACCATTTTTGTCTTTCTCACCTGAGGGTACATATAAATCGAGATATTTTATGGAATCCAATTGAATCTGCCATTTGTTGTAATCAAAATGAAAACCTGTCCCAATCATTGAACCAAATCCGGCAAAGACTTTACCCTTAAAGTCCATATTTCGACCTTTTTTCATGGTAACTTCTTCATTCAATGGCTTAGCAGCAACTCTGCGCAGTTTTGAAAATTCAATCTTGTCAACAGCATGCAAGTATATATTGCCAGACCGCAAGCTGAATTCTGCATTGTTGTTGGATGTCTTGGATATCAAACGCAGTGCATCAAAATCAACTTTTTTGACACTCGCATCAGCAAAGTGATTCACTTTAGGCTTTAATTCAACCAAGCTGCGCTCCACATCATACTCTACAAATCCAGCTGCTATTAGCTCGTACAACAATGTTTGCACATTATCGGGGCTGAATTTTGGATCAATGGCTTTAGCAAAAGTCTCTATCTCCATGCTAGTGCCATTTGAGGCCATTGCTCTTTTGAGGTTGGAGATTGGGTTGATAGTTGAAACGTTTTGCAACTTGCGGTATAATGTTTCGTCATAATATTTGTCCGATTCGAATGAAGCCTCCTCGCGACCTTTGGCTATGGCAAGGCTTTTCTCACCAAAAATGATACTGTCTTTGTCCAGATACCATTTTATTTTTTCAACGTCAACCACTATGTTGTGGTAGGTATCTTTAAATAAACTCTTGTCAGAACCTCGATTGGTTCGCTCAAGCCCCAACTCTCTGGTCTTGATGTTGTATCTGAAATTGGTAGAAGAATGCGAGAGAGAATCATCGGAAAAATAAACAACTGAACGCACTTGGTCAGAAGTGACACGGTCGCCTTTGCGAATGATAAAGAGGTTGGATGTGCCAAAATAAACCAACTTACCTGCTTCATTTGAAATTTCAAGACGGGCTTTAGATTCCTTGTCACCATATCCATAAACAGAAGTTCCTTCTAGTCTAAATCCGCCTGTATATTTCACACCACCACCCAATTCATTAATTTCCAATACTTTATCATAGGATTCAAATCTCGGATAAGATCCTTCAGTTACTTTATTTTCGACCACCAATTTATCTTGAAAATTGCCTTTGACTGTTCTTGACCCAAATAAAATTGGATAAGTAAGTGTAGCATTAGAAGCATCGTATTGATTCTTCTTTAGTTGGATATTGTAGGTGTCCAATTGTACAAATGCATCCTTCATATCAAAGCGTGACCACATCACCTTACCACCCGCTCCTTTCCATGAATCCGATAATGGCAGCAATATGCCTTTGGTGTTTTTGATTTCGATGGAATCGGTCTTTCTCGTACAGATCAAATCCAAATCCTCAAATTCTATTGATATGATTTTATTTTCATAATTCAATTTATATCTGTCTTTTCCTGTTCTCCAGGTGTGACCTCCAGGGGATTTTCTCAGGGCATTCTCAGCAAAAAAATCTTTTGAAAAGATCAAAAAATCCAAATAATCATTGAATTTTCGATTCACTACATCGGCGAGCATTTTTTCCAATATTTCATTCCAATATTTAAAATTGGAACCATGTTGGGGCAATCGCTTAATGTTCAACAAAGCCTCAATATAGGATTTGAAGTATGGATTGGGTGAAAGTTTTTGAGCGAGCATGACATTGCACATTTGTCTGATCTTTGCCAATTCCACTTCATCGAAACCACCCTTTTTGGTGGCTTTGATGAAATCATCCATCAGATTATCCGTTACTTCCGTCTTTGATGAAGTAAAGAACAGATCGAATTCTTTTATAAAAGCGGCTTGATCATCTGGAAAAGGTTCAGTTCGGACTTGAGCCATCAAAGGAAGTGCAAATATCAAGCAGATAAGGGCTTGAACTATTTTTATTTTGTACAGGTATGACATATCCAATTATCTACTTGGTTAATGGAAATTTTAGTTAATCCGGCTTTAGCCATGGCAGCATCCATGTAGGCTTCATCATCCTTCAAGTAGCCTGAAGTAATCAAAGTTCCTCCATTTTTGAGCAAGCCAACGATGGTGTCGAGCCTTTCTAATATGATATTACGATTGATGTTTGCCAAAATAATATCGTAAGCTCCTCCTTTAGCTGTATCGATATCACCAGTTATTATCTCATCTATAACGACATTATTAAGGGCAGAATTGTTGACGGTATTCTCAGTGGACATTGGGTCGAAATCAATTGCAACCGTATGTCCAGCATTTTTCATTTTTGCCAATATGGCTAATATTCCAGTGCCACAGCCATAATCCAAAACATCTTTATTGGTAAATTCCATGTCTTTCATGGCAGTCATAACCATGCTTGTGGTTTGATGATGACCTGTACCAAATGCCATTTTGGGTTCAATTAAAATATGGTGCGCGAGTCCAGGAATTATTTCATGAAATGGCGCATAAACTTGAACATAATCACCAATCACTACGGTAGGAAAATTCGATTCCCATTCTTCATTCCAATTTACTTCAGCCAATGCTTCCATTTGGTAGGTGCATGCTTGCTGTTCGCAAATTTCTTTTAACTCAAGTTTAAACTCTAGTGTAACGGAATCCGACTGGAGGTATCCTTTAAGTTGGTGCTCTTCTTCTTCAAACATCTCAAAAGCAGTGTTTTCGAGCAGTGCCATCAGTATTTCTTGCTGATCAGGGCTGGCGTGAAATGTAACACAATGATATATTGCCATAAATTATTTTGGATAAATGAGACCTTGAGCTGCTTTGAGTGTGTTCATCATCAGAGCACAAACCGTCATCGGTCCTACTCCGCCTGGTACTGGTGTTATGGCTGAGCATTTGTGCGCAACCCTGTCATAATCTACATCCCCAACCAGACGATAACCCTTAGGATGCTCGGAATCGGATATTCTATTGATACCCACATCAATGACTACTGCTCCGTGCTTGACCATATCCTCTTTTACAAATAAGGGTTGACCGAGTGCGGCAACCAGAATGTCTGCTTCGCGGCAAATTTCAGCTATGTTTTCAGTACGACTGTGTGCAATAGTGACGGTACAATCCCCTGGATAGCCTCTTCGGCTTAACAAGAGCGCCATGGGTGTTCCAACTATATTGCTCCGTCCTAGCACAACGCATCGCTTCCCAGAGGTTTCAATGTGGTGGCGTTCCAACATAGTCATAATTCCCATCGGGGTAGCAGGCAAATATGCAGGAAGGCCTTGCGCCATGCGGCCAAAATTTTCGGGATGGAAACCATCTACGTCTTTCCTAGGATCGATGGTCAACAATATTTCATCAGCATCTATATGACGTGGCAGTGGCAGTTGAATAATATAGCCATCAACTTCCGGGTCATTATTGAGTTGGATCACAATATCCAATAATTCCTTTTGAGTAATGGTGCCAGGCATATGTATCAAAGTGGATTTGAATCCGGCTGTTTCACAGCTTTTGACTTTATTGCCAACATAACTTAAGCTGGCAGGATGATCACCTACTAATACAGCGGCCAAATGGGGACTTCTTCCTCCACTTTTTACTATGTCGGCACTTTGCTTTGCCAATTCTTGAAGCACAATACTGGCAAGTGCTTTTCCATCCAATAATTTCATGAGACAAAAATTTGATGCGATATTACGAACAATATTCCAAGAACGACAAAACTCATGATGATCAAATTGATATTGCAATATGAATTAAGTGCAATTCCTCTGCGTGAAAGATAATAAACTGATAAAATTTTGTCCAATAAATAGGCAATAACTGTACCCAGGGCAATCCCATAAAGACCTAAACAATAAAATAAAACAATGCTTAAAATTGCATTGACAATCAATTCAATAAAAGCTATTCTGTTCAAGAAACTTTGATATCCACATGCTGACATCACTGTAGAGGAATAGACCCATCGTGTAGGAATGGCTAACAGCATGATTTGGAACAACAATACGGATTCCTCAAATCTTTTTGAAAAAACAAAGGGAATGATGATTGGTGCCAAAAACATAAAAACAAAGGCAATTGCAGATTGCTTGATGATCAAACTTCTACTTATGACTTTCAACTGAGCCAAGCCTACATTTTGGTTTTGTACCAATAATGGCAAACTTGCATTGCCCAAGGAGAAACTAAAGGCAGGCAGAAAAGGAATTTCACGTGCGCCATATCTGTACACTGCAAGCAATTGTGCCTGACCAGTCAACCACAATATCAACCAACCATCTATCAAAGGCTGTAAACTCGAAATTACAAAATAAAGACTGTATTTCATCACCTTCCGAACTACTTCCAGAATTTCACACAGATTGCAGATCCATTGCAATTTGAAAGCTGAAAAAATCAGAAAACATTTCACAAAATAAACAACAGCTTGAATGGCAATAAAATCAGCCAAAGAGATATCTCCAATCCACAAACCAATTAGGGCAATTCCAATGAAAGATGTTGAGAGCAAAGTAATCCAAAAACTCAGTTTTAATTTCATGTGCTGAACCAGTAATTGCTCTGAGACGAGTCCAATAACTTGAAAAAGCAGAAATGCTATTGCCATGATAAGTTGACTAGCTGAACTTTCATAAAATTCGCTTTGGATCCATAAAATCAAACCCAATAAAGTAGCTAATAGCATCGAAAGCAAAAATAACAATGAAGAATATATCGGCAACTTGATTCTAAAGCTTTCCTTGTCTGCCAAAAATGCTTGAATCATCCCATTGACCCAAAAACCAGAAAGGCCATTGCCCAAAAGAAGTATGTATTCATAAAATCCTATTTGAGACATGCTCAATGAGGACCTCGCCATGATAATGGCGGTGCACAACAACAGCAATTGGCGACAGGCAGTAATAAACTGAAGTGCTTGAACAGAATCGAGAAAAATTTGCTTGAAATAGCGGACCATCATTGGGTGATCAGTTCTTCTATTTCATGAAATACCACCCCCATATCTTCGAGTTCGTCCAAAATATCCTTATAAATATCGGCAGTCAAAGGCAAAACAAGACCAGTGTGCTTGACTTTACCTTCCATAAAATTTTTGCAAAAAATAGCCAACGGCCATCCCACCAATTTAGCCATTGCAGTATGTCGATCATCATCCCCCTCAAGGCTGAGTGTACTGGTATGTTTGTAAGTATTGCCTTGCTTTTGGTAAACAAACTCATGCTGCATGATGATGAGATCTTTGTCTCCATCCATAAGCTTCCAAGCAGCAACCATGAGCGTTTCCAGCAATGCAGCAGGAGTCATTTTTGCTTGATTGGCATTTTCGGCACTCGCCAATCCCAATTCCGCCATCATATCCCAAATCGATTGAGGATAAAATCTATTGTTGACATGAAATCCTTCAAAAGGAATTTCCTTTTGGCCGAGCATCCCAAGGGTTATTTCAAGCCAAGAATAACGATTGGTATCCACCAAATTTACATCATCCGTCCAGCCTAATTGAACCAATGCATCCCAGCCATCGCAGTAAGGATCCTGACGCAAAGTGCCACGAATCAGAGTTTCAATACCTTGAAGCCCGTACAAAGATTCATAAATTGTTGAGTCTCTATTGGCATATCCCTGATAATTGACACCATTGACTGAAATAGACTCGCAGGACCTAAACAAACGATGATAAGGCAGAGATTTCAACTGTTTGTCTTCCAAAAACTGAGCTCCGGATTTTCCCGCTAGAACTACGTTCTTAGGATTCCAACTGATTTTGTAGTGCCAGGAATTCGTATCAGCTGAAGGCGAGACCAATCCTCCTGTGTAAGAAGTAAAGCTTTTTAATGTAGCACCTTGTGCCTGAAGATCATGAATCAAAGACAGAGCAGACATGTGATCCAATCCCGGATCGAGCCCCATCTCGCACGCGAACATCAAGCCAGCCTGTTTTGCTGCTTCATTCAGCTGCTTCAATTCATCGCTGGCATAACTAGCATTCGCAAAATGCTTGCCTAGTGCCAGGCAATCTTGGATTACAAAAGTGTGAAAAGCTACTGGCAACAAGGAAACCACCAAATCATGGTCATTTACCAATGATCTTCGGGTAACTTCATCATGAATATCAATTGACAGCGCAGTAATTGAAGGCCACTGTGCAACATGTTGGACAGATTGATCAACAACCGTCAACAAAATGTTGTGTTTCTGGCAATACTGAGCCATATAATTGATAAAAAACCAAGAAGATCTTCCTGCTCCGAAGACCAGAACTTTTTGCACCGACATATTAAGTTTCAAATTTCACAACAAACCTAAGTATTAATTCGTAATCAATTGTCATCGAACCGATCAGGAAATGAAGAACAGAACGGTACAATTCAACTTTGAGGAATACCAAAACGATAGCGGGCTCAGTAAAATCGATCAAGAATTACTAAAAGCTGCTCATAAGGCAACCAAACTGGCCTATGCCCCATATTCCAATTTTTATGTAGGTGCAGCAATGTTGACCGTTCAAGGCAAAACAGTTTTAGGCGCCAATAGAGAGAATGCTGCGTACCCAATGTGTATGTGCGCGGAACAAGTGGCAGTGTCCAATGTCCATATCAATTACCGAGAAGATCCAGTAATATGTATGGCTATAACAGCACATTCTGCCCGAACAAAGGTAGAAAGTCCGGTAGGTCCATGCGGTAAATGCCGTCAGATATTATTGGAATTAGCCGATCAACAAGGACAAGACTTTCGGGTAATCCTTCAAGGAGAAACAGGCCCGATCTGGATATTGCAAAGCGTAAAAGATTTGTTGCCCATGCAATTTGACCAAAACAACCTCGAAACCAATTAGCCTCAAGGTATCCGGCTAAACATTAAAAAGGAGTGATCAGTTCTATTTAACAACTAATAATGGAATTATAAACTCAATCAATTGGCATAAAATGAATATGCTAGGAAACACGAGCATAAATTGATTACCGTTCCTATATTGAGAGCGACCGTTTACCGTTGATATAGGTCAATCCGTAAACGGCATGAATTGTAGGTGAAAGCCCGTTCTATCTTTGGTTCGGTTTTCTCATAGTATGTTTGTTTGTTGAAGCCCACAATTACCTAGGTGTTTGTGGGCTTTTTTGATTTGGGTAAAATTCCTCAATTGGTTTTACACTGACAATTGTTATTGATTGTCACTACTTCACACTACTCCTTATCATTTGAAACCAATCTGTTATTAACCCAAAATCCGCATTAACAGGTTTTGCCCTTCGGATCCACGAAAATCTTTGATTTTGTTGAGGTTAATCCCACAATTTTTAAAACAACCAAAAATTTCGCCGATTCAGCGTCTAACGTTGAATTTGGGATTAATTTGTATGGCATCTTTTAACTTTGTAAAAAAAATAGCCGCATCAACACAAAATTATTTTTACTCTAGATCTCGCCATTTTCGTAAATACAAATAGCCATAATAGCTAACTTATAAATCCTAATTTTAAAAGATTTGATATTTGTAAAATTTCACCAATATGTCTTAGTGCAAATCCATTGGTAAAATCACTCGACAGGTATTGATATTAATTTAATTCGCAGTTTTAGCATTTCTTTGAAGCGGAAACCTTAGTTTTCAGTCTTTATAGATCTTATGACAAACCGGTGTAGATATGAGGTAGGAAATTTTTAGCCCAAACGATAAAACGAAACAATGAACGATAAACCAAAATACAATCCACATATTCACCACCGACGGTCGATCCGGTTAAAAGGATTCGATTATTCGAAGGAGGGTTTGTATTTAATAACGATGTGTTGTCAAGATAGGGCGTGTTTGTTTGGAGAAATCGTAGAGGCGAATGGTGTTTGCCCGAATAAAAATACGCCTAATGATGGTAGGAACGAATTTCATTTGTCCAACGATAACGATTTGCCCAATGAGAAACACCAAAAAATGGTATTAAACGAATATGGAACGATTGCACACAACGAATGGATAAAAACAACGCAATTGCGCCCCAATGTTGAATTGGGTGAATTTATTGTAATGCCAAATCATATACATGTTATCATAAAATTGAATACGCCTGTTGAAAATGATTCGCTAATTGTGAATACGGGCGAATGCAATTCTGCTGATGTGAATACGGGCGAATGCAATTCTGCGATTGTGAATACGGGCGAATGCAATTCTGCGATTGTGAATACGGGCGAATGCAATTCTACGATTGTGAATACGGGCGAATGCAATTCTACGATTGTGAATACGGGCGAATGCAATTCTACGATTGTGAATACGGGCGAATGCAATTCTGCTGATGTGAATACGGGCGAATGCAATTCTACGATTGTGAATACGGGCGAATGCAATTCTACTGATGTGAATACGGGCGAATGCAATTCTGCTGATGTGAATACGGGCGAATGCAATTCTACGATTGTGAATACGGGCGAATGCAATTCTACGATTGTGAATACGGGCGAATGCAATTCGCCCCTACGGGGTCCTTCGCAAACAATTGGGGCGATTATTCGTGGATACAAATCTTCGGTAACAAAACAATTAAATTTACTGAACGTCGGTTGTGTGGTATGGCAACGAAACTATTATGAACGCATCATTCGTGATGAACGATCCCATCAAAACATTTCAAAATACATTATTAATAATCCTTCAAAATGGGCAGAAGATAAATTTTATAAAAAATAAATAATAGCTATTTGGGCTCGCGTAATCTACCGTGCAATACGTGGGTTGCTGGCGTCGATCTGATTCTTCAATTTGCACAACTTTTTTGCGCTTTTCTTCTTTATATTTAGTGTTATCAAGGTAATTTCCAATACTTTCATAACTTACACTTAAAAGTCGATAGAGGGGTTTTTATACAGACTGATCTACTACACAACAACGAAACTGAATGAACAGCCAAAATTTAATAAAAGGAATTTTTAATTTTTTATTGTCGGTCAAAATAAAGGATCGAATAGAAAAGACAATACTCATTATTGCTATATTCAGTTATCTCATACATCTACTACTAATCCTGCTTAATGTCCAAGGATTTATAGCATTAGATGAGAAATTTTTCAAAAACCCAATTGCAGCAATTTACACCCCATTTTCTTTTATATTACTTTATGAGGTCTACCTGTTAATTTATTTCTTACCAAAATCAATCACGGTATATATTGGCAAACAGTATGAAATAATAACCCTGATTGTAATAAGGCGCATTTTCAAGGATATTGCTTATGTCGAACTTACTTCAGATTGGTTTCATGATAAAAATGACTTAAAGTTCACTTTTGATGTTTTGACATCATTGATTCTGTTTTTTCTGATATTTCTGTTTTACAAAAATATTAAAAAGAAGGAATATCAGCCAATTGATCAGCCTAACAAAGAAGGATTAAATATCAAGAAGTTTATACTACTCAAACAATCTCTAGCGGCTATTTTGGTTCCAGTTTTAGTAATTTTAGCTTTTTACACGCTTATCAACTGGGGTTCAATAACCTTCAGTAATTATACCAATGGAATTATGGAATTCAAGAAAATAAACAATGTTTTCTTTGATGAATTTTTTTCTGTTCTGATCATTGTTGATGTTTTGCTATTGCTCTTTTCTTTTTTTTATTCTGATAAATTTCATAAAATTATTAGGAACTCAGGATTTGTGATTTCAACAATTTTGATAAAAGTCTCTTTTTTATCTGATGGAATAGTCAATAATATGCTTATAATTGGCGCTGTTCTTTTTGGATATATAATCTTAATCATTCATAATCTATATGAGAAAGATGCTGATTCTAACAAAATACAAAACGACTATACTGCTTAGTCGGGTTTCTACTGAATTTGGTTTAATGGCTTACAATCAAATCGTAAACTAGACTAACCATAAAATTGCTTTGGCCTTGATAAAGACTGTTGCAACTTATAACAACCAGAACAGACCTGAACCTTTCACCATGAATTTAAGCGCAGGAAATTTGGCTATTTCATGACTAAAAAGAAGTTTGGATTTTGATTGAAAGAAATTGGGGGTCGTAAAATGGCTTTGTATAACTTAGAAACTCTTCCTTGCAGCGCAACATGATCTAAAACCTATTTTTAACTTAGCACAGATATTAAATTCTTCCATACTTATCTTAGTATATAATTAACTCTCTTTAAGATTGTTAACATTAGTTTTATATTTATATTTGTGTGTAGAATGATCGATTATGTTACATACTGGCTTTAAAAGCTAGCAAATCGATCGTTTCTATGAGCCTTAATGTCTCACTTGCAAACTGAAATTCGCAACATTTCTTTTTTTAGACAATGACAAAGAAAGTTTACATACTGTTCATTTTTGTACTTGGTTTCGCCCTGATACCAAGGATTAGTCACGCATGTAGCTCATCTTCTGAAAAATCTTGTTGCAAAAAAGAAAATTCCGAAAAATCCATTGCTCAGGGCTGTTGTAAAAAAGAAAAGCAACATTCCAATGGCAATGACAATTGTGGCGGAACATGTGGCGATAAATCTTGTCATTGTCTTGCTTTTCATTTCAGTATAATGATATCTATTTTTCAAGAAGGTGCAAATAATAGCGTTGATTTTTTGCACGAAAAACAAATATTTTCTCATTTGGAAATTAATCTTTCTTCGGGTTTTTATTCCATATGGACTCCACCAAATATAGGTTAATCTTTGCCTTGACAGCCATAGGCATGTTCATTCGAAAGTGAAATTATTACTTTCATGCTCAAATACTTACAACAATTTTAATTTTTCAAAATGAAACGGAATTCGTGAATTCCATTTCAATAAAACGTTCACAAAATGAAAAAATCAATATCAAAAATGTTGGTAACACTAACAATTTTACTACCATTCACATCTTGTCAAGCACAAATTAATAACAGCAAAACTGAAACCGTCAAAGTTTATGGCAATTGCGGAATGTGCAAAAAAACAATAGAAAAAGCTGGAAATGTAAAGAAAGTTGCAAACGTAGATTGGGACAAAAACACCAAAATGGCAACAATTACTTACGACAGTTTAAAAACTTCAAAAAACGACATACTAAAAAGAGTTGCTTTGGTGGGCTATGACAACGAATTGTTTTTGTCTCCTGATGATACTTATAACAATCTTGCAGCTTGCTGCCAATACGATAGAGCAAAAAAAGAAGTCGTTTCAACCGAAAAACCAAAAATGGAAATGGCAGAAAAACAATCTGAAAATACAAAATCCGAAACAATGCAAATGTCAAAAACAGAAACCGTTAAAACAGAAGATCTTAAGCTTGTTTTCGATAACTATTTTGAAGTAAAAGATGCCTTAGTCCAATCTGATGGAAATTTAACGGCAACTAAAGCAAATGAACTTCTAAAATCTTTAGAAAAGATAAAAATGGATGAATTAAAAATGGACGTTCACATGGTTTGGATGGAAGTGATGAAGGACTTAAAAGCAGATGCCAACAAAATGGCAAAAAGCAAAGCAGTTGATTCACAACGCAAAACCTTCATTTCACTATCAAAAAATATGTATAGTTTACTTAAAACTGCCAAGTACGAAGAACCTGTTTACTACCAGTTTTGTCCTATGGCAAATGAGGGTAAAGGTGCAAATTGGTTGAGCAAAGAAAACCCAGTAAAAAATCCTTATTACGGTTCTCAAATGTTGAATTGCGGTAAGACGGTAGAAACAATAAAGTAGTTCTTTTACGTGATTTATATAACTAAAATACATAATTATATAACAGTTTAGAATTTTCATTTTTTCACCTTTACAATGTTAATAATTTTATTCATTATAAAGCAAATCAAAGTGATGCATGAGAATTCTTGGGGCTTGGGTATGGGTATGGGCATGTGGCTTATCCCACTTTTATTACTTTTATTTATTGTATTTCTTTTTAGACGTAAAATTAGAAGTGGAAGAAATAAGTGAGAGGAATTAAAATGTATTTCCTAAAGTATTAACAGCCACGTAAATATTCTTAGTGGCTGTTGACTCTGAACAAAAAAAACAATGACACACACCTATCAAATAGGAGGAATGACCTGCAGTGGTTGTCGCAACCACGTTCAAAAAACATTGAGCGAGGTAGAAGGCGTAACAGAAGTTCAAGTGAACCTAGAAGATAAGTCTGCGAGTATATCAATGGAAAAACACATTCCTTTAGAAACATTTAAAAATGCATTAGAAAAAGATGGTGGAAAGTACACAATTGGAACGCTGAACGAGCAAATGCAAGAAAAAACTATAGAAGAGCATGTTTCAAAACCTGAAAACAATGGAAAGTATTATTGTCCAATGCACTGCGCAGGCGATAAAACGTATGATAAGGAAGGAGACTGCCCTGTTTGTGGAATGGATTTGGTAAAGCAAGCGAGTGTTGTTAAATCAACAGAATACACTTGTCCCATGCACCCCGAAATAGTAAAAGAAGTACCAGGGAATTGCCCAATATGCGGAATGGATTTAGTCCCCATGGTTCCAATTGATAATGAGGATAAAACCTACAAGACATTACTTAGAAAGTTTAAAATAGCGGTAGCTTTTACGCTGCCTATTTTTCTGATAGCGATGGGTGAAATGATACCTCATAATCCAATTACCAAGTATATCAATGTAGATTTTAAAAATTGGCTACAATTAGCATTATCGCTGCCAGTTGTCTTCTACTCCTGCTGGATGTTTTTTGAGCGTGCTTGGGTTTCGTTCAAAACTTGGAACTTGAATATGTTTAGCTTGATTGGTGTAGGCTCAGGGGCGGCGTTTATTATTAGCATGGTTGCCTTGCTTTTTCCATCCATCTTTCCAGAGCAATTTAAAAGCCATGACGGAAGTGTATTCCTTTATTTTGAAGCAGTTACCGTAATTCTCACTTTAGTCTTATTGGGGCAATTATTAGAAGCACGAGCACATAGCCAAACAAGTGGCGCCATTAAAGAGCTATTGAAATTAGCCCCAACACAAGCCATAATAGTTGTAGGTGGAATAGAAAAAACAATTTCTATACACGATATTAAAGTAGGCGATTTATTGCGAGTAAAGCCAGGTGATAAAATTCCTGTGGATGGAAGCATTACAGATGGCAGCAGTAACGTCGATGAAAGCATGATAACAGGTGAACCTATTCCTGTAGAGAAAAAAGTAGATGATAAAGTAAGTTCAGGCACCATAAACGGTAACAAATCTTTTGTAATGATAGCAGAAAAAGTAGGAGATGAAACACTTTTGGCGCAAATTATAAAAATGGTAAACGATGCCAGTCGGAGCAAAGCACCCATTCAAAAGTTGGCAGATACTATTTCCAAATATTTCGTCCCAACAGTTATTATCGTTTCAATAATCACCTTTTTTGTTTGGAAATTTTTTGGGCCGGAGCCTTCTTATGTGTATGCGTTTGTAAATGCATTGGCAGTGCTAATTATCGCCTGTCCATGTGCATTAGGTTTAGCTACGCCTATGAGTGTGATGGTTGGCGTGGGCAAAGGTGCACAAAGTGGCGTTTTGATTAAAAATGCGGAAGCATTAGAAAAAATGGATAAGGTAGATGTACTCATTACCGATAAAACAGGCACTATTACCGAAGGAAAGCCTTCATTAGAAAAAATACATTCGTTCAATAATTTATCTGAAAATGAACTGTTGCTTTTTGCAGCGTCTATCAATGCTCAAAGTGAACACCCGTTGGCAGAAGCTATTGTAAATAAAGCAAAAAAAGAAAATGTAGAAATAAAAACAATTACCGAATTTGAAGCCGTCTCAGGAAAAGGCGTCGTTGGAATGGTAGAAAATAAAAATATTGTTATCGGTAACGATAAGCTCTTAAAAGATAAAAAAATAGCCATTTTCGAAAATCAAAAAGAGCAAATAGTAACTGAACAGAAAAAAGGTAAAACCGTTTCTTATTTTGCCATTGATGGGAAATTGGAAGGCTTTCTCATTATTTCTGATGCAATAAAAGCAAGTAGCAAAGATGCCATAAAAAAATTGGTGGAAGAAGGCGTAGAAGTTATTATGCTTACAGGCGATAATCACAATACTGCAAAATCCGTTGCAGAAGAGCTAAACCTCACGAATTTCAAAGCCGAATGTTTGCCGCAGGATAAATTGGAAGAAATAAAAAAATTACAAGCCCAAGGAAAAGTAGTAGCAATGGCAGGAGATGGCATTAATGACGCACCTGCACTTGCGCAAGCAGATATTGGAATAGCAATGGGAACTGGAACAGATGTGGCCATTGAAAGTGCAAAAATTACTTTGTTGAAAGGAGATTTGCAAGGCATAGTAAAAGCAAAAACTTTAAGCCACAAAGTCATGAAAAACATTAAACAAAACTTATTTTTCGCTTTTGGATACAATGTGATTGGTATCCCTATTGCGGCAGGTATTTTATATCCATTTTTTGGATTATTACTTTCGCCAATGATTGCTGCTGCCGCTATGAGTTTTAGTTCAGTTTCGGTTATTGTTAATTCATTACGATTGAGAAATATCAAACTTTAAGTACAAGTACTTTAAATTTTTAAAAGAAATATTTAAGGACAATTAAAAAATAATTAAATCTATCAATTATGAAATACTTAATCTTTTCATTCGCCTTATTAACAATCTCGATGAACTCCTGTCAAAAACATGATAAGAGAAATATGGTGGGAACTCCTGTGGCAGTAATTGAGGGTAGTTTCGAGCAAATACTTTCAATTCCAAATGAAGTCAATGGCTCCGCAACGCTCACCGCTCAAGCTACGAATGCATCTGTAAATGGTAAAAGCATTTCCGTATTTGGGTATCAGGCAAATAATCTATTAGGGCCAACAATTAAAATAAATGCCAATTCTGCTATCAATATTAATTTTCAAAACCAATTAGCAGAAGACAATAATATTCATTGGCATGGCTTGAAGATTCCTGCGGAAATGGACGGTCATCCAAGCAACGTTGTAAATGCGGGGGGTAGCTTTAATTATCAATTTTCTGTTGATCAACGTGCAGGTTTATATTGGTACCATCCACATACACACATGCGGACGGCAAGTCAGGTTTACAAGGGACTAGCCGGTCTTTTTATAGTAAATGATCAAGAAGAAAATAGCTTGAATTTACCTTCAGGCAATATGGAACTCCCTTTGGTCATCCAGGATAAAAGACTTTCTGCCTCTGGGTTAAATTATAATCCGAGTATGTCTGAAATGATGACAGGATTTATGGGTGAAACAATCTTAGTGAACGGGGTGGCATTCCCTTACACTGAAGTTTCAACCAAAACTTACCGTTTACGCGTTTTGAATGGTTCCAATGCTCGTATTTATAATTTAAAACTTAGCAATAATAGCAACTTCACCATTATTGGAAATGATGGAGGCTTGTTGCAAACACCAGAAACAGTTAACAGTATTTTACTTTCTCCTGGTGAAAGACTAGACCTCTTGGTAAGTTTTTCGGGCCTAACCATTGGCAATGAGCTGTATTTAGAAAGTTCTTCATTTTCTAATGCTGGAACTTCCCAAGGGGGGCAGTCTTTCAAAATCATGAAATTCAAAATCATTAATTCAGCTACCGACAATTTTATAATTCCTTCATCATTATCTTTTATTCCCGCGCTAAGTTCAGCAACCAACACACGCAATTTTGTATTGAATGAAATGCACATGTCTGGTCATCATTCTATGTCGGGTACCCACCAAATTAATGATAAAGTTTTTGATGAGAATAGAATAGATGAAACGATATCACCCAACACCACAGAGTATTGGGTTTTCGAAAACAAAGGTATTGAGCCCCACCCTATGCATTTGCATGGTGTACAATTTCAAGTGGTAGAAAGAACTGGTGGTAGAGGACTTATTCCGTCTGAAAAAGGCTGGAAAGATGTAGTTCTTGTTTTACCCAACGAAAAAGTAAAAATAATTGTCCCATTCGGGAGTTTTCCAGGCAAGTATGTTTTTCATTGCCATAATCTTGAACATGAAGATGATGGTATGATGCTACAATATTTAATTCAATAGGAATATAGAAATGAACTCAAATAGAATTACCCAAGCCATAATTTTAGCATTCACTATTTACAATTTAGCATTTACAATTAATTTGTCTGCTCAACCTGTCCCGACTTCTTCGGGAAAACTTGTTCATTATGATTTGTACGTTAAAGATACGCTAGTAAACTTTTCAGGAAAATCAAAACGAGCCATTGCTGTAAATGGTCAAATTCCAATGCCTACATTGACCTTTACGGAAGGAGATACAGCAGAAATTTATGTTCATAACTTACTTAACGAAGGCACATCATTGCATTGGCACGGATTGTATCTGCCGAACAAAGAAGATGGCGTACCTTTTTTAACGCAAATGCCCATTGAACCAAATACAACTCATATTTATCGTTTTCCCATAATTCAAAACGGAACGCATTGGTATCACAGCCACAGCGGCCTACAAGAGCAAATTGGGATGTATGGTTCCTTGATTTTAAATAAACGAACGGATGACCCAACATTCAGAAAAGGCATTGACGATCTGCCAACCGTGCCCATTGTTTTAAGCGAATGGACAGATTACAAACCTGAAAACATTCATAGGATGTTGCACAATGCATCAGATTGGTTTGCTATCAAAAAAGGAACAACCCAAAGTTATGCTGAAGCGATTGAAGTAGGGCATTTAAAAACCAAACTGACCAATGAGTGGAAACGAATGTTGGCAATGGATGTGAGTGATATTTACTATGACAAATTTTTGATCAATGGACGCAATGAAAGCCAACTAACGCAGTTAAAAGGAGGTGACCAAGTTAGATTGCGCATTTCAAATGGAGGTGCTTCATCCTACTTCTGGCTGACCTATGCAGGTGGCAAAATAAAAGTTGTTGCAAATGATGGCAATGATACAAAGCCTGTGGAAGTTGATAGATTAATCATTGGAGTTTCGGAAACCTATGATGTGGTGGTTACCATACCAAATAATGGTTTAGCATACGAGTTTCTGGCGACACCTGAAGATCGTACAAAATCAACTTCAATTTATTTGGGAAATGGTCCTGTTCAACTCAAAAGCAGAATGCCAAAATTGAAGTATTTTGAAGGCATGAAAATGATGAATGGTATGATGAAAATGAATGGCGATTTGGACGATATGGGAATGGCTATGTCCCTGCAAAAAATGGATATGAATACCGTGATGTACCCTGAAATAACAGGGAATTCTGCAAAGAAAAATGAAAAAATGAAGATTGACGAGTCAATGAGTCATTCAATGAATGCAGATCAAAATATCCTTACGCTAAACTATTCTATGCTGAAAGCATCAAACAAAACAACACTCCCTAAAGATGCGCCAGTCAAAGAATTACGCTTTGAATTGACAGGAAATATGAACCGCTATGTTTGGAGTATGGACAATAAAGTGCTTTCTGAAACCGATAAAATATCGATTAAAAAAGGCGAAAATGTCCGTATCGTTTTATACAATAACTCGATGATGCGACACCCAATGCATCTACACGGACACGATTTTAGATTAGTGAATGGGCAAGGCGATTATGCGCCCTTAAAAAATGTGTTGGATATCATGCCCATGGAAACAGATACCATAGAATTTAATGCAAATTTAGAAGGCGATTGGTTTTTTCACTGTCATATTTTATACCACATGATGGCAGGAATGAATCGAGTTTTTTCCTATGAGAATCAGGCAAACAATCCGTATCTACCCGACAAAAAATGGGCATACAAAAAACTACAAAAAGAGAGTAATCAATTTCACTTCATGGCAGCCAATGATTTTGCCACAAATGGAAATGATGGAATGGCAATGCTACAAAACACCCGATGGAGCATCGGGACTGAATGGCGCTTAGGTCATAACGATAAGCATGGTTACGAAACCGAAACACACGTAGGACGATACATTGGAAAAATGCAATGGTTTATGCCGTTCATAGGCTTCGATTGGCGTTATAGAAAATTTGGAATAGACGAAACAGAAACCAATCTATTTGGGCAATCGAATTCAAAAGACAATCGCAATTTATTCAGTGTAGGATTTAATTATACCTTGCCAATGTTGGTAACATTTCAAACTGAAGTATTCCATAATGGTGATGTACGCCTGCAATTGATGCGCGAAGACATACCTATTTCTAAAAGACTACGAGCAGGTTTTATGATCAACACCGACACAGAATATATGGTGGACCTGAGTTATATTGTAAACAAAAACTTTGGTGTAAGATCACATTACGACAGCGATATGGGTTTTGGTATAGGGCTTAGCTTAAACTATTAAAACCTAAATTCTCGCAAAAAAACAAGCTTAGACGAGCATTAAGGCCATCTTGGGTGTCTAAAAACCAAACTAAGAAACACTGTGTTTTTAATAAT
>Ga0136636_10000158_pt1 | contig 29331 bp, 25 predicted proteins | sample AntDrymUQ8522106_2_FD_104653 | JGI IMG/M metagenome (GOLD analysis project Ga0136636, IMG submission 104653) | Polar desert sand microbial communities from Dry Valleys, Antarctica - metaG UQ852 (21.06) | ecosystem: Environmental > Terrestrial > Soil > Desert | place: Antarctica: Dry Valley... | reverse complement strand
TCGAGCCGATCTGCAAGGTCCTGCAGATCGCCCCGTCGGGATACCGGCGACACGCCGCACTCCGGCGCGAGCCGCATCGGCGTTGCGCGCGGGTCCAGCGCGACGAGAGGGAAACCAGGGTCAGAGTACCGTTTCGCCGCACCTGCTCTTGAGATCGACCCGCGCCCAGCCCCTGCGGGCCGGAGAAACTGTGCTCTGACCCCTGTTTCTACGTTGGCCGAACCCAGGCGGTCGGTGTGGACGTAGTGGAACGCGGACTTGGCGAAGCCGGTGGTCAACTCGCGCACGGTCATGACCACCCCCGGTGCGAGGGTCAATCGATGCTTGGTGTAGCCATCGATGCCGGCGCTGTTGCCGGTCACCCCGCGCGCTCGTAGGGCCCCTCGTAGCGGGTGTCGCGGATAACGGTGCCCGGCTGCATGCGCTGGGAGTAGCGCTGTCCGTCCGGGCCGTAGCGGAATTGCGAGGTCAGCGTGCCGGCTATTTGATGCCTGTCTTGGTTCGGCTTGGTTTGGCTGGTTTGGGCTTGGCAGAAGGTGGTGCTGCCGGTGCTGTCGGTCATCCGAGTGAAGCTCCCGACGGGCGATGGGGTTGCGCAGCTGGTCAGTTTGAGTACCGCGATCAAACGGCCTGCGGACGCGGGCGATCGGGAAGCGTAGAATCGTGGTGCCCCTTGGGAGCGCCACGATGAGCGTCAATCGACGCCAACAAGTGCGCCGCATCGCCGATGCATTGCCGCCCGAAGCGACGTGGGGCGACGTGCGTTACCAGATCGAGCTGCATGCATCGATCAAGCGCGGATCGGCAGACGTCAAAGCCGGGCGTGTGGTGCCCGTCGAAAACTTGATGAGACAGTTCGGCGTGACCGAATGAGGGTGTACTGGTCGGATGAAGCGTCGCGTCGATTGCTCGAGATCGCAAGGTACATCGAGAAAGACTCGCCAGCTGCAGCGCGGCAAGTGGCGGCGATGTTGCTGCGCCGATCACGTTCACCAACTTAGCCGCCATTGCTCGGCCGGCGACGGCCGGAGTATCCGGACGCTGATCTGCGAGAACTTCTGGAGCGGGCCTATCGGCTGATCTACGCGCTGACCGAGCAGGGCATCGAGATCGTTACGGTCATGCACTACCGGCAACTGTTGCCGACCGATGCCGACGACGTAAAGGGCGGCTCAAGCGCTTCGCGAGCGCAGCCGAGTATGCGCATTGCCGCCGGCAATCGACCCTGGCACCTCTATGTGTGCAGGCACCTGTTTCCTGAGGAGGGTGCCGCGAGCGGGCGACTAAACCCGAGTTAACTCCCTCCGTCCCGTTTCTCGCCTGCATCGGCTTCAGCCCCTTTCGATCAATGCAGACGCACCATGCATCGCCCTCGAAGCAATCACCGCCTGCGGCGCATCGGCCCGCGCCGCCAACAGCATCGACGCCGCCACGTCGCGTGCCGCGACCGGTCGCCACGCACGCGGGATCAGGCCGCGTAATGGCCGCGTAATGCGCAAGGCCAACTGCTCACCGGGGCGGGATTGCGCCCGCGTGCCATCCAGCAGGCTCGGTTGCAGGATCACTACTGATGCCGGCCCTTCGGCGCGCACGGCGCGCTCGGCCTCACCCTTGACGCGGTTATAGAACACCCGGCTGTGGGCGTCCGCGCCCAATGCGCTGATCAGGATGAAGCGCCGTGCCGCGTGGGCGCGAGCCCAGCGCGCCAGCGCTAGTACATAGTCGTGGTCGACCACGCGGAACGCAGCTTCGGAGCCGGCCTGCCGGATGGTGGTGCCAAGGCAGCAGAAAACGTCTGCGCCGGGGCCGACTTGTTGCAGCACCTCAGCCAGTGCGTCGAAGTTCGCGGCGACCGATACGATGCGCGGCGCTTTGGTCGGCAGTGGGCGCCGAGTGAGCGCGAATACCCGATCGTAGTCGGGCGCGTCCGCCAGCAGCGCCAGTAGTTCGCTGCCGACCAGGCCGGTCGAGCCCGCGATGACGGCGCTTCTTCCGCGAATGGGCTTGGGCATGCAGATTCCGATCCGTTGTGCCGCGCTGTGGGAAAACAACCGACTCAGTGCGCTTCGGCAACCGCGCCCTGCGACTCGCAAAGCGCCCGCTTGGCAGAAGGCGAAAGCCGCTTGATCGCATGCTCGGCCTTTGATGCCGAAGACCGGTCCAGATGCGCGAAGCTGGCCAGCAGCCGGCGTGGTGGATGCGAGCGCGTGTAGCGCGCGCCACTGCCGCGCTCGTGCGCGGCATAGCGCGCGGCGACATCGACCGCGATTCCGGTGTAGATGCTGCCATCCACGCATTCGATCAGATACACGAACCAGCTCATTGCGGTCCGGTCGCGCCGGGTGAGGTCAGTCCGTCGGCGGCGCGCTCGATGAGGCACTCGCGGCTGCCCATGGCGAAGTCCCGGCACACTTGTGGCCGATCGCGGTAGATCGTGCACTTCAGACTCCCGCGGTCGAGGGCAATGCACCAGCCGTCGTTCAGTTGCGCCATGACCTGCAATCCGTGGTCGTCCTCGGCCAGCAGATGGCCCGGTACGCGGTCGCCGGGCAGCAGCCGGACCAGCAGCTTGCAGCAGCTGGCGAGGCAGTTCTCGCAATGCACTGTGGATGCGCCGACACTCATGTGCACATCTTCGCATGCCACAACGCGGCGAGTGCGGTGGCACTTGGCATGACGGTTGCTGTTGCAGGGCATGTCATCGCACAAACCCATCGAGCATGGCCCCGGTGCCACCGTGATTCCGCTCAATCGCGGCAATCCGCCGCCAAACGAGGCCGCGCCTGCGCCACCTGCACGGCAGGAAGTGACCCCCAGCGTCACAGCGCCGGCTGTTGCCGACGACGCCCCCGGGTTGCCGCGATCCGGCAGGGGCGAGGCTGATCGCCTGGGGTTTGCACGCCAGATCTATCCGCTGCGTGTGCTGGGTCTTGGTTTGGGCCTGCTTTGCGTGGGTGGCACGCTGCAGGCGCTGGCCGCACCGTCGTGGTTGTGGGCAATACTGCTTGTGCATGCTTTGGCGTGGCCGCACGCTGCCATGTTGATCGCGCGCAGCAGCCGCGACCCGCGGCGTGCGGAGTTCGCCAACCTTGCGTTGGATTCGGTGATGGGTGGGGTCTGGGTTGCTGCGATGCAGGTTGCGGTCGCACCCAGCGCGGTGCTGGTGGCGATGCTGGCGATGGACAAAGCCGCGGTCGGGGGATGGCGCCTGCTGTTGCGCTGCTTTGCGCTGCAGTTGCTTGCCTTCGGCATCGTCTGGTTGGCGACCGGCATGCCGTTCCAGCCGGATTCGCCGACCTCGGCGGTGCTCGCAAGCTTGCCGCTGGTGGTGGCCTATCCGCTGGCGATCGCGTTCGCGGTGCACGCACTCGGGCAGCGGGTGCGCGAGCAAAATCGCACCCTGCAAGCGCTCAATCGTACCGACCCGCTGACCGCGCTGGCCAACCGCCGCCATTGGGAGCAGACCGCCGACACCGAGTATCACCGCTGTGAGCGCAGCGGACGAGCGGCGGCGATGTTGATGATCGACCTCGATGGCTTCAAGGCGATCAATGATCGCTACGGGCACGCGTTCGGCGACGAGGTGCTGCGCCGGGTGGCGCTGGCGATCAGTGGCTGCTTGCGCGAGATCGACACTGCAGCGCGTTTCGGCGGTGATGAGTTCGCGGTCGTGTTGCCGGAAGCCCGCGAAGACGCCGGGGTGGCGGTCGCTGCCAGGATCCGCGCGGCGATCGCGGCCCAGGTTTTCGAACGCGCACCGTTGCTGCACTGTACTGCGAGTATCGGTGTCGCCGAGGTCGCGCCAGGCGACGCCGGGCTCGATGGCTGGCTGGAACGTGCCGATCGCGCGCTGTATCTGGCCAAGGCCGCCGGTCGGGATTGCGTGCGCAGCGTCGCACCTTGAACCGTAGCGGCGTCCGCGCAGGTCCTCAGGAACTGCACGAAAGCATCGAACATCCGGGCTTGTGGCGTGCCCATTCGGGGCGTCGCTGCGCATGGTGTTCGCGGCCTTGCTGGGTGTCGTAGGGGCTACGTAGCACTTCGATCAGCGTGTGCAGCGGGGCGGTGTCGCCACTGGTGGCGGCATCGATGGCTTCCTGGGCCAGCCAGTTTCGCGGCACATAGATCGGGTTGGCGGAATTCATCCGCGACTGTCGCGTTGCCGCAGGTTCGGCCTGGGTCGCGACACGTGCAGCCCAGCCGGTCAGCCACGCGCTGAAATCTGCGTCGGTGCGTTCGCGTTTGGCCGTGTCGTAGAACGCCATGGCCAAGGGCGCGGTGACCGGGTCGTGCACCTCGATCGTGGCCAGCTGCCGGAAGAAGATCGTCATGTCCACCTCCGATTGCTCGAGCAAGGTGAACAACGCGCCGACGAGTTCGCCATCGCTGTCGCCGCGCCAGTCGGCAAAGCCGAATTTTGCGGCGTTCATCTGCGCGTGATGCGCGGTGAATGCGCTGGCATAGCGCGCGAGTCCTTCGTGCAGCGGCGCATGATCCGGGAACAGCGGCGCCAGCGCGCTGGCCAGTCGCGACAGGTTCCACTGCGCGATCCGCGGCTGCTGGCCGTAGGCATAGCGACGGCCCTGTCCGTCGGTGGTGTTGGGTGTCCACTCGGGATCGAAGTTCTCCAGCCAGCCGTAGGGACCGTAGTCGATGGTCAAACCGAGAATCGACATGTTGTCGGTGTTCATCACCCCGTGCACGAAACCGACCCGCATCCAGTGCGCCACCATCAGCGCGGTGCGTTCGCACACGCTGATGAACCAGTCGCCGCGCGCGTTCGCTCCGGCCAGCGTCGGGTAGTCGCGCGCGAGCGTGAAGTCGACCAGCTGTTCGAGCAACCCGTGGTCGCCGCGCGAAGTCGGCAGCTCGAAGTGGCCGAAGCGGATGAACGACGGCGCGACGCGGCAGACGACCGCGCCGGGTTCGGGCCGTGGATCGCCCTGGTAGAGAATGTCGCGCACTACCGGATCGCCGGTGGCAACCAGCGACAGGGCGCGTGTGGTCGGCACGCCAAGGTGGTGCATGGCCTCGCTGCAGACGAACTCGCGCAGCGAGGAGCGCAGCACGGCGCGGCCATCGGCGAAGCGCGAGTAGGGGGTGGGGCCGGCGCCCTTGAGCTGCAGTTCGTGGCGCGCACCGTCGCGCCCGATGACTTCGCCCAGACCGATCGCGCGGCCATCGCCGAGCTGCCCGGCCCACTGGCCGAACTGGTGCCCGCCGTAGTTCGATGCATAGCTGCGCATGCCCGGCAGTAATTGATTGCCGCTGAAAACCTGTGCGAACTGCGGATCGCGCAGATCGGCGGGCGTGAATCCGATGGCTGCTGCAAGCTCGCTCGATACCGCGAGCAGGCGCGGAGCGGACACCGCAGTGGGGGCAACCGGCGACCACAGGGCATGCTCGACCTTGCGCGTGCCAAGGTCCGCTTCAGGATCGGCGGGCAGCAGGTCGGTGAACTGGTTGTCGAAGGTCAGCGGGGTCACGGCGGGCTCGGAGTGGCAGGCGCGCACTGTAGCGGGTGCGGCGAATACGACTGGCGGTTTTGCGAAGGACTGCGCAATACCGATGTGCGCGAGCATAGTATCGTGCGCGGTACCGGGGGGCAGGCGCGGTGCACGTGGGAAGCCACTTGTGCGTTCGTTTTTTCGAATGCTGCCGTTGGTGGCGGTACTTGCGGCAATGCCGGTCGCAGACGCGATCGCATTGGCGGTCAGCAGCACCTTGCCGGCGTCCAACGCCAGCAACATCGCACGCGGTGCTGCGATCGTGCTCGACTTCGACCGGGCGGTGAACACCGCGACCGTGACGGCCACCAGCTTTCGGGTGTGGGGACGCTCCGGCGGCCGCATGACCGGCACCCTGGCCTGGAGCATCGGCAACCAGCGACGCACGTTTGCACCGTCGCGGAATTTTTTCCCCGGCGAGCTGGTGCATGTGAATCTGGCCGAGAGCATTGCCGGGGTGGATGCGACGCCGCTGACCACCGGCGGCCGGACCTTGAACTGGCTCACTGCCGCCGGTGCGGCAGCCGCCACCTTCGATTTGATCGACACCGTGTCGGTGCGCAATCCGGGCGGATCGACCACGCGCCTGTACGGCGGCAACTTTCCCGACATCAACCACGATGGCTGGATCGACTACGTGGCCGTCAACGAGATCAGCGCCGACCTGCGCGTACTGCTCAACCGCGCCGATGGCAATGGTCTTTTGCATCCGGTGATCCAGCCGCCGCGCGCGATCGGGGTCGAGGCCAGTCCCAACGAGGCGGCCGATTTCGACCACGACGGCCTGCTCGACACGGCGACCGCCAACACCACCAGCAATTCGGTGTCGGTAGTGCTGGGCAACGGTGACGGAACCGTCGATCCGCAGCAGGAGCTTGGCGTGGCGAGCTCGCCGCATGGCCTGGCCGCGCTCGATGTCGATGGCGATGCGGATCTCGATCTGGTGGTCGCTACCAGCGGTGGCAACACCATGAGCCTGCTGCGCAACAACGGTGCCGGCGTATTCGGCCAGCGCAGCGATTTCGATTCCGGCGGCAACGGCGAGTACGCGCTCGGCTATGGCGACATGAACAACGACGGCATCGTCGATCTGGTCGTCGGCACCCAGAACGACGAGAGCATTCGCGTATTGCGCGGCAACGGCGATGGCACCTTCACCGCGCAGGCGGCGGCCATCGCGCGCGGACGGCCGTGGATGATCGCGATCGGCGACGTCAACGGCGACCGCTTTCTCGATGTCGCGGTGGCCAACGGGGTCAGCAACAACGGCGCGATCCTGCTCGGCAACGGCGACGGCACCCTGCAGTCCGGGGTAGTCGTGAACCTCGGTGGCAGCACCAGCACGGTCATCGCCACCGATCTGGGCGATCTGGATGGCGATGGCGATCTCGACTGGGTGCTGTCGGGTTTTGGCGGCGGTCGCTGGTAGGTGATGCTCAACAACGCGCAGGGCGCCTTCAGCGTGCTGCGCCAGATCACGGCTCCCAATGCCGGCTCGTGCGGATCGCTGTACGACTTCGACAACGACGGCGACCTCGACATGGTGCTGGCCGACGAGATCGCCGAAGTGGTGCTGCTGTACCGCAATGGCCCGGGCGTGCTGTTCGGCAACGGTTTCGAACCGCTGCCCTGATTCTGCGATCAGGGCGTCTGCAGCATGCGTGCGATCAGCGCATCCTTGTCGGCCCACAGCTGGTTGACCCAGGTCTGGAAGGCTGCGCGGAACTGCGGGTCGTTTTCGTAGTCGCCGTCGAGCAGCTCGCGCGGGATCGGCAACTCGCGCACATCGACGCGGATTTCGGCCACCTCGCCCGCCAGCAGGTTGATCATGGTCGGGCGACCGTGCGGGTAAACGATGGTGACATCGAGCATGGAGCGCAGGGTGCCGCCCATCGCGCCGAGCACGAAGGCCACCCCGCCAGCGCGCGGTCGCAGCAGGTTGCGGTAGGGTGAGCTCTGGCTTGCGTGCTTGGCGGGACTCAAGCGGGTGCCCTCGACGAAGTTGGTGACCGAGACGGGGATCTCGCTGAATTTGCGGCAGGCCTTGCGCGTGGCCTCCAGGTCCTTGCCGCGCAGTTCGGGGCGGCGCTCCAGCAGTTGGCGCGAATAGCGGCGCATGAATGGAAAATCCAGCGCCCACCAGACCAGCCCCAGCAGCGGCACCCAGATCAACTGCTGCTTGAGGAAGAACTTCAGAAACGGCGCACGGCCGTTGAGCGCATGCTGCAGCACCGGAATATCGACCCAACTCTGGTGGTTTACCAGTACCAGGTACCAGCCTTCGTGCTGCAGCCCGTCGACGCCCTCGATGCGCCAGCGGATCGGGGTGAACAGGTCGAGCAGGCGTGAGTTCATCGACACCCACCCCTCGGCGAGGCCGACCAGCACCCGCGACAGCGCGCGGCGCGCTGCCGCCACGGGCAGCAGGGCCTTGACCAGTGCGACCACCAGCAGGGGCGTCGCGTGGACCAGGGTATTGAGCGCCACCAGCAGCAGGACCAGCGGCAGACGGATGAAGCGGGGCAACCGCATGAGCATGTGCAGATGGTCGCCGATGCGGGGATGCAGGTAAACCGCGGCGTGTCGACCCCGCTGGCGACCCGGTCGGCTGGCGGTCCGGTCAGGTACTTCCCGAGGTGTCGCAGCGACCCTTGGATTGGTACCCTAGTGCGTCCCCGTACCGTGCCGCCCGCCATGCCGTCGTTCGACATCGTCTCGCAGGTCGACCAGCACGAGCTGACCAACGCCATCGACCAGGCCAATCGCGAGCTGTCGAGTCGCTTCGATTTTCGTGGCGTTGACGCGAGCTATACGCGGGAGGGCGACAGTATCGTGCTATCGGCCCCGAGTGACTTTCAACTGCAACAGATGCTGGAGATCCTGCGCGCGCGCCTGACCGCCCGCAAGATCGACGTGCGCTGTCTGGAGGAGGGCGAGCCGGAGCTCAACCTGGCCCGCGCCAAGCAGACCGTGACGGTCAAGCAGGGCATCGAACAGCCGTTGGCGAAGAAGATCGTGGGCGAACTGAAAACCGCGAAGATCAAGGTCGAGGCGCAGATCAACGGCGACAAGCTGCGGGTCAGCGGCAAGAAGCGCGACGATCTGCAGGTCGCGATGGCGCTGCTGCGCAAGACCGAGCTCGAGCTGCCGCTGCAGTTCGAAAACTTCCGTGATTGACATGCACTTTCGTCGCATCATCGCGCTGGCGGGTGTCGGCGAGCCGGAACTCGCGGAGCTGGGCGGATTGGTGGTGCGGGCGGCCGCGCTGATCGACCAGCCGTGGGCGGTGGGCGACGACGAGCAGGCCGACCTGGTGGTGCTTGATGCGGCTCAGACCACTGGCCTGCTCGCGCAGGCGCGTGCGGTGGCGCGCCAGGCGCTGTGGGTCGCGATCGATTCGGAGCTCGACGATGCGCTGTTGCTGTCGCGGCCGTTCGAGCTCGACGGCGTGATGCAGCTGCTGCTCAGCGCCAGCGAACGCCTGCCGGACCGTTCCAGCAGCGTGATCGGTGGCGCGCAGCAGTTCGGCTATGGGCGCGCCGACCTGATCCCCGTTGCCAATGCGAGCGTATCGATGTCGGACTACCTGGTCGACGATCTGATCGGGCAGATTCCGGATGCGCGCAGCGTCGAGCGGTATGTTCCCGCATCCGAACGACGTGCCGAGCTGATCGACGATCTGCTGCTGGCCGCGGCTGCGGCGATTCCCCCCGCTGCCGTGGCATCGTCGGTGCGCGAAGCGCAGCGGCCGCCTGCCACGCTGCAGGCAGCGCCCGCTCTGGCAGCATCCGCCCCGGCAGCGCCCGCCCCGGCAGCGCCGGCGAACCCGCCGCTGCCGGAGCCTGCTGCCCCTCGCGCGCACTATCCGCTACTCGATTACCTCGACGGCAAGCTGCTCGGTTTGGCGTCGCGGGTCAACATTGATGGTGCGCAGCCCTTGGTCATCGATCCCGGCACGCGCAGTTTTCATTCCGCCGGCAGCCTGCGCGACCTTGAGCTGTATCTGGACACGCCGCTCGCGCGCACCCAGTGGAGTGCGCTGCTGCCGACCCAGCTGATGAGCCTGCGGCGCGAACTGCCAGGTCGCCCCTACGACCTGCTGCGCTGGCATCAGGCGATGCGCCAGCAGAGTTCCGGACTGGCATCCAAACTGGATCCTGGCGCGCTCTACAGCCTGCGCGAGGTGCTCGATGTGGCCGCCGACCATCCGCGTGCGGCGCGTATCTCCGCGGTCATGAGCGAGCCGCGCAAGCTGGCCGATATTGCCAGCCTCAGCGCCACCAGCGTGGTCGACGTCTTTGCCGTGGTATCGGCATACGCGAGCATCGGATACCTCATGCAGCAGGCACGCCCGCGACCCGGTGTGCCGCCACGCGCCGGTACGACGCCGCGCACCGGGGCGCGCTGAACCGCCACGCCAGCGATTTAATCCCGCGCTGCGAACGCAAAGGGCTTGCCTCGCGCCAGCCAGCCAGCGCTTGCGCCTGGATTGGGTGTTTCCGCAAGCCGTGTCAGCCCCATCCCAACCCGCCCCCGTGCACGGGGGAAGGCAGCAGAAGCGATCGCGTCGACGCGGACGGTGGGTCTACGACGCAACCGCAATCTTGCGAGAGCGCAAGCGCCCTTCCCTCTGGATGGGGGAAGGGTTGGGGGTGGCGAGGTTGCGAGGGCGATGGTTCAAGCGCTGCGGATTTTCTTCCGCAGTGCCTCAAGCATTCTCCTGGACCCGATTGACGCTCAGCGCGGCGCTTTGCGCGGTGGCTTGCTGGCCGCCGTTTTTTCGGCATAGGAACCACGCGGCGACTTTGGCTTGAACGCTGGCGCACGCGGCGGCGCGCTGTCGCGGCTGGGCTCGCGCGCGCCTTGCCACGGGGTGATGTTCAGGCGCTGCCCGGCGACCTTGACGGACGCCAGGTGTTGCAGCAGTTCATCGCCCATGTCGCTCGGCAGGTCGACCTTGCTGAAGTTCTCTTCGATTTCGATACGACCGATCTGGCCGGCCTCGAGTCCGGCCTCGTTGGCGATCGCGCCAACCAGATTGCCGGGCTTCACACCGTGCCGGTGACCGACCGCGACCCGATAGGTCGACAGACCGGAGTCGGTCGGCCGCGCGCGCGCCAGCGGCCGTTTCGTCGGGCTGCTGCCCGATTCGGGTTCGCGTTCGGCGCGTTCGTAGCGCGGAATTGCGGCACGCTCGCTGCGTTCAGGGCGCGCAGTAGTGCGCGGCCCGGTGGCCAGTTTCTCGCGTCGTGCCTTGCTCGACTCGCGCGGCATTCCCGGATCGTCTGCAGGCGGCGCCTCGCGCGCATCGAGCAGCAGAGGCTTGTTGCCGTGCGCCATGCGCGCCAGCGCCGCGGCGATCTCCACCGCCGGCACGTCGTGATCGGTTTCGTAGCGCTCGATGATGCTGCGAAAAGCTTCCAGCCCGCCGGCGGCGATGGTGTCGTCGATCTTCTGCATGAAGCGGGCGATGCGGCGGTCGTTGACCGCCTGCACGGTGGGCAGATGCATCGGTTCGATCGGCTGCCGGGTGGCGCGCTCGATGACCTTGAGCATGTGCCGCTCGCGCGGTGTGACGAACAGGATCGCCTCGCCCTTGCGGCCGGCGCGTCCGGTGCGACCGATGCGGTGCACATAGGACTCGGAGTCGGACGGGATATCGTAGTTGAGCACGTGGCTGATGCGCTCGACGTCAAGCCCGCGGGCCGCGACATCGGTGGCGACCAGGATGTCGATCTGGCCGTCCTTGAGGCGCGCGATGGTGCGCTCGCGCAACTTCTGATCGACATCGCCGTTGATCGCTGCGGCCGAGAAGCCGCGCGCGGAGAGCCGCTCGGCCAGCTCCTCGGTGGATTGCTTGGTGCGCGTGAACACGATCATCGCCTCGAACGGTTCGGCCTCGAGGATGCGGGTCAATGCGTCGAGCTTGTGCAAGCCGGAAACCGCCCAGTAGCGCTGCCGCGTACCGGCCGCGGTGGTGGTCTTGGAGGTGATCGCGATCTCGGCGGGGTTCTTCAGCCAGGTCTGCGCGATGCGCCGGATCTGGGTCGGCATGGTGGCCGAGAACAGCACCATCTGACGCTCCGGAGGCGTGCGCTGCAGGACCTTTTCGACATCGTCGATGAAGCCCATGCGCAGCATCTCGTCGGCCTCGTCGAGCACCGCGCACTTGAGCTTGGAGATATCCAGTGTGCCGCGTTCGAGATGATCGATCACGCGACCTGGCGTGCCGACGACCACGTGGGCGCCGCGGCGCAGGCCCGCCAGCTGCTGGGTGTAGCCCTGGCCGCCGTAGATCGGCAGCACGTGAAAGCCGGGCAGCTGGCCTGCATAGCGCTGAAAGGCTTCGGCGACCTGGATCGCCAACTCACGGGTCGGCGCGAGCACCAGCGCCTGTGTCTGCGGCTTGCTCACGTCGATGCGGGCCAGGATCGGCAGTGCGAACGCTGCAGTCTTGCCGGTACCGGTTTGCGCGGTGCCGAGCAGGTCGCGTCCAGCCAGCAGCTGCGGAATGGTGGCCGCCTGGATCGGCGTCGGCGTCTCGTAGCCCACCCCGGACAGGGTGCGCAGCAATGCCTCAGGGAGCCCGAGGGCGGCGAAAGTAGCAACAGGGTCGGTATCATTCATCGACCCAGTTTAGCGGCTTTGCTTCGAGGACTCGCTCCACGGCACGGATCGGCGGCCCGGCGGCGTCGCCGGCGCTGCCGTTTTGTCCTGAAATCAGGCTAATTCCAACATCGATGCGCGCTCGCGCTGGTCGCCGCTGAGCCAGCCGTTGGAGCCCAACGCCAGCCAGCCGTTACGCGCCAGGGTGCGGCGATACCACTCGCGCGGCCGCGCGATGAAGCCGTCGTCATCGCCGACAAAGGCATCGCCGCGGCAGAACATCTCGATCCACGCCACGCCCTGGCACAGTTGCGAGAATGCCGGCAGGCCGCGCGCGAGATCGCGTGCGGACAGATAGTGGATCACGTCCGAACACACCAGCAGGTCGACGCTTGCCGCGCCGCCGAACACACTTCCGGCCCGCTCGGCCAGCGTCGGCAGTTCGGCGAATGCCACCCGATGCAGGTTGCGCTGGCGCCCGAAGCGCTGCACCGCATAGCTGCTGGCATCGACGCCCAGATAGCGCAGGCCGGGACGCGCGGCCAGCAGCGGTGCGCGCCAGTGGCCCTCGCCGCAGCCGACATCGAGCACGCTCTCGACCGGACGGCCGAGGTAGTACTCGGCCATCGACAGCGCCAGTTGCACCTTGCGCACGAACTCGCGCGGGTCTTTCACCCGCTCGCGCGGATCGCGATACCAGCGATCGAAGTAGGCCTGGTCATACAGTTTGGCCATGGTGCGCGCTCAGGGTGCGCCGCGCACCGGCAGCGGCACGTTGCACAGCTCGATCTTGCCGGTCGGCTCGATGAACCACGCCTCGCTGCGCGTGCGGCGCGCCTGGATCAGTTGCGCGAAGGTGGCCGTGTCGGTGCGCAGGACCTCCAGCGCGCTGCGTTCGGCAACCGGTACATCGGCGGCAAGACGGATCGCGCGAATGGCCACGTTGTCCTCGGGCTGCTCGTGGAAGCCCATCGCACCGCTGCCGCGCGGCAGGGTGGTCAGCCGCTGCATACCCGCCAGCACGCGACCGACCAGCGTGACGTTGCGATCCAGGTGCCGCGGCGCGTGGCCGATCACCACATACAGCTCGGTGCCGCCACCGCTGTCGGCGGCGTTGTCGCGACCGGCGCCGACCATTCCGTAGCAGTGGGCCAGCCAGGTCTTGCCGATCTTCGGATCGCGTGCGGCCGGAAAACCGAGCATGAATCCGACTTCGGGTGCGTAGACGTCGCCATCGGGCAGGGCGGTGAAGCCGGGCGCGGCTTTGATCTCGCGTGCGAATTCGGCAGGCAGGGTGCGCGGCAACTCGCCGGTGGACTTGCGCTTATCGATATCGCCCGCATTCGGATCGGCCCATTGCACCACGTAGTTCTCCTGCACCCGCACGATCGCCAGCGAGTCGAAGTATTTCGCGCGCGCCAGCGCCTTGAGGTTGGCCACGTGACGCGGCGCGAAGTCCGGCGCGAGTTCGATCACCACGCGACCGGACGCCAGTTCCAGGTACAGCGTGTTGTCCGGATCGGGCTTGCGCCAGTCCGCGGCAGTGGCCGCTTCCAGCACCGAGGCCATGGTTGGCGGTGGCGTGTCGCTGGCTGCGGCAGGAAAGCAGATGGCCAGCGCGATACAGCTTACGAGGCGGATCATCAGTTCGCTCCAGCGGTTGCGGCGTAAGGTCGGTGCGGTTCGCATGCAATGTACTCGCGTGCGCTACAGGATCAGTGGCTCGGTTTCGAGGGTCACACCGAAACGCTGCAACACGCTCGCACGAACGTGCTGTGCTACCGCGAGAATCTGCGCGCCGCTCGCATGGCCGTGATTGACCAGCACCAGCGCATGGCTTGCGGACACGCCGGCATCGCCGTCGCGGTAGCCCTTCAGGCCGGCCTGATCGATCAGCCACGCCGCCGACAGCTTGGCCTGCCCGCCATCGGCGGCAAACACCGGCAGGCCGGGATGCAGCGCGTGCAGTTGATCGGCAGCGCTGCGCGATACCAGCGGATTCTTGAAGAAGCTGCCGGCATTGCCGAGCACGCCGGGATCGGGCAGCTTGCGGCGGCGGATCGCGCAGATCGCGGCCGATACGTCGGCCGCGCGTGGTGTCTGGATGCCCATCGCGGCCAGCTCTTCGCGCACCCCGGGGTAGTGCAGCACCAGCGGTGCGTCGATCACGAAGCGGAAGCGCACCGCGGTCACGATGTAGCGATCGCGCGACCCTGCTTGCTTGAACACGCTGTCGCGGTATCCGAAGCCGCACGCCACACGATCGAGCACATCGAAGCGCGCGCTGCTGCGGTCGAAGACTTCGACCGCATCGACCAGCGAGGCCAGCTCCACGCCGTAGGCGCCGATGTTCTGGATCGGCGCGGCACCCACCGTGCCCGGGATCAGCGACAGGTTTTCCATTCCGTTGAAACCCGACTTAAGCGTCCAGGTCACGAACTGGTGCCAGTCGCAGCCGGCCTCCACCCGCACCACGGCGTCATCGCCCAGCCACAGCGACTGCGCGATGCGCTGCGCCTCGATCTTCAGCACCACGCCGTCGAAATCGCGGGTAGGCAGGATATTGCTGCCGCCGCCGAGCACCAGCAGCGGCAACTCGCGCCATTCGGGGCGGCCCAGCAGCGCGGGCAGTTCATCGAGATCGCGCACGCGCACGAGCCAGCGCGCGCGCGCGTCGACGCCGAAGGTGTTGAGCAGCTTCAGGCTGGCATCGGCCTCGATCATCCGGGGCGGCGCGCGCGGATCGCCGCGACGCAATCGCCGATCAGCGCCGGGCCGCGGTAGATCATGCCGGTGTAGAACTGCACCAGACTGGCGCCGGCGGCGATCTTCTCCGCGGCATCGCGCCCGTCGAGGATGCCGCCGACGCCGATCAGCGGCACCTTGCCATCCAGCCGCTGTGCCATGCCGCGCAACACGCGGGTGGCTTTCGCGCGCAGCGGTGCGCCACTCAGACCACCGGCCTGCGCGGCATGCGGGTGGCCGGCAATGGTGTCGCGATCGACGGTGGTATTGGTGCAGATCACGCCGTCGATGCAAGCGCGCAGCAGAACGTTCGCCACAGCATCGAGCTCGGCCTCATCGAGGTCCGGCGCGATCTTGAGCAGCATCGGCTTGCGCGCGCCGTGCTGGCTGGCCAGTTGCTCCTGCCGCTCGCGCAGGCTGCCGATGAATCGGCGCAGCGCATCTTCTTCCTGCAGGTCGCGCAAGCCCTGCGTATTCGGAGAAGAGATATTGACCGTGATGTAGCTCGCTTGCGGGTACACGCGCTCCAGACAATGCAGATAGTCGTCGACTGCGCGCTCGTTGGGAGTGTCCTTGTTGCGCCCGATGTTGATCCCGAGCACGCCGCGAAAGCGCGCACGCTGCACGTTGGCAAGCAGCGCATCGACGCCACCGTTGTTGAAGCCCAGCCGATTGATCACCGCATCGTGTTCGGGCAGTCGGAACATGCGTGGCTTCGGATTGCCCGGCTGCGCGCGCGGCGTGGTGGTGCCGATCTCGACAAAGCCGAAGCCGAGCGCGGCCAGCGCATCGATGTAGTCGCCGTTCTTGTCCAGCCCGGCGGCGAGTCCGACAGGGTTCGGAACATCGATTCCGAAGACACGCGTCGGCAGTGGTTCCGGCCGGGTTGCGAGCAGCGGGTTCAGACCCGTACGCCACGCCGCATGGATCGCCTTCAGACCCAGATCGTGGGCTTTCTCGGCATCGAGGGCGAACAGAAAGGGGCGTGCGAGTCCGTACATCGAAGTCATCGATCGCGCGCGCTCAGGCGCTGATCGTGCCCGATTGGTTGGCCGCAATCCATGCCAGGAACGCCGCCATTCCGCCGAAGAACACGAACAGCAGCATGACGAACATCAGCGACAGCAGGATCTGCGCCCAGCCCAGCACCAAACCTGCGATGGCGAAGCCATCGCCGTCCAGGCGTTCCGGTGCGCCGCGGATCTCGCCGCGCGCCAGATGCCCGCAGATCACTGCCGCGATCGAGCCGAGCAGTGGCGCCAGGGTCCAGCCGAGGAGCCCCGATACGAGGCTGATGATGGCCAGCGTGCTGGTCTGTCGAATGGCTGCGTTCATGCGCGATGCTCCGTGAATCGGGTCGGCCAGGTTGTCGGCGCGGGCCGATCAAAGGTCGAACTTGATGCCCTGCGCCAGCGGCAGTGCGTCCGAGTAGTTGATCGTATTGGTTTGCCGACGCATGTACACCTTCCACGAGTCCGAACCGGATTCGCGTCCGCCACCGGTTTCCTTTTCGCCACCGAATGCGCCGCCGATCTCCGCACCGGAGGTGCCGATGTTGACGTTGGCGATGCCGCAGTCGGAGCCGGCCGCCGACAGGAAGCGCTCTGCGCGGCGCAGGTCGGTGGTGAAGATCGACGACGACAGGCCTTGCGGCACGTTGTTGTGCAGCGCGATGGCCTCGTCGAGCGTGTTCCAGGTCAGCACGTACAGGATCGGCGCGAAGGTCTCGGTCTGGATGATCGCTGCAGCGCCATCGAGGCCGGTGACGATGGTCGGCAACACGTAATTGCCGGGGCGATCGGCGAGTGCTGCACCACCGCAGGCGATGGTGCCGCCGGCCGTTCTTGCTGCCGCCACGGCCGCCAGATAGCGCTTGACCGAGGCCTGGTCGATCAATGGGCCCATCAGGGTATGCGCATCCAGTGGATCGCCGATGCGCGATTGAATCTGCTGGTAGGCCGCGACCAGCCTGCTGGTCAGCTCCGCCGCGATCGATGCATGCACGAGCAGCCGCCGGGTCGAGGTACAGCGCTGTCCGGCGGTGCCGACCGCGCCGAATACGATGGCCGGGATCGCCAGCTTCAGGTCGGCGGTTTCATCGACGATGATCGCGTTGTTGCCGCCCAACTCCAGCAAGGAACGCCCCATGCGCTGGGCTACGCGTTCGCCGACCAATCGACCCACCGTGGTCGAGCCGGTAAAGCTGATCAGCGCAATGCGGTGATCGTCGACGAACCGCTGCGCAAGCTCGGTGCCGGCATCGTTGAACAGGAAAAAGATGTCCGGAAAGCCGTGCGCGCGCAGCGCGTCGTTGCAGATACGGGTGGCCGCAACCGCGCTCAGTGCGGTCTTCGGCGAGGGCTTCCAGATGGTGATGTCGCCGCAGATGGCAGCCAGAAAGCCGTTCCATGCCCACACCGCGACCGGAAAGTTGAACGCGCTGATCACGCCCACCACGCCCAGCGGATGCCACTGTTCGTACATGCGATGCCCCGGCCGCTCCGAGTGCATCGAATTGCCGTACAGCATGCGCGACTGACCGACCGCGAAATCGGCGATGTCGATCATCTCCTGCACTTCGCCATCGCCCTCGGGCTTGATCTTGCCCATCTCCAGGCTGACCAGCGAACCCAGCGCGTCCTTGTGCTTGCGCAGCGCCTCGCCGCACAGGCGCACCGCTTCGCCGCGGCGCGGCGCCGGGATCGTGCGCCAGACCTTGAATGCTGCCTGCGCGCGCTCCATCAGCAGCGCGTAGTCGGCTTCGCTGGATGCGAAAACCTGGCCGATCGCCTGCCCGTCGGCCGGATTGACCGACTCCAGCAGCCCCGCGTCGCGGGTGCTCGACCACTCGTTGTTGCCCAGATAGGTGCCGGCGTTCTGCGCGCCAAGGCCGAGTGCCGCGAGTACAGGGTGGGTCATGGAAACTCCAGGGCGATCAGCGGCGGCGGCATGCCGCAAGGGGCCGCTATTGTAGCCGGGAGCGACAGCCTGCCGCCGCCGCAGCAGCTTGGGTACACTTGCGCGCCGGGCCCCGTAGCTCAGCTGGATAGAGCGTCCCCCTCCTAAGGGGAAGGCCGCCCGTTCGAATCGGGCCGGGGCCACCACCACTTCCACCGCCAGCAGCATGCCGACGCCGGTGCCCAGTCGGTGCCCAGTCAACCTCGCAACCCATCGGGAACGCCATGACCATTTCGCTGCACGAAACATCTGTCGCCGCGCTTGCACGTGCCCTGCGCAACATGGCCGCCATCCTCGACAAGGCCAGCGTCTGGGCGACCGAGAAGCAGAAGACCACGCCGCCGACGCTGAGCATCGAGCAGGGCCTGCTCGGCACCCGACTGGCGCCCGACATGTTCCCGTTTTCACGCCAGATCCAGATCGCCACCGACATGGCCAAGGGCTGCGGCGCGCGGCTGGCCAGCATCGAACCGCCGAAGTACGAAGACACCGAAGCGAGCTTCGACGATCTCAAGCTGCGGCTGGAAAAAACAGCAAGTTTCCTCGACAGCGTCGACCAGACAGCCGTCGACGCCAGCGCCGACCGCCAGATCAACCTCAAGGCCGGCACCCGCGAGCTCAGCTTCAGCGGGCGCAACTACGTGAACGTATTCGTGCTGCCCAACGTGTACTTCCACTTGAGCATGGCCTACGCAGTGTTGCGGCAGGCTGGGGTGCCGATTGGGAAGAATGATTTTCTGGGCGGGTAGGGCGCCTACGATGCTTGTGTAGGCAACAGATCCAGATTATCGGTTCGTGGTAGATGGCGAGAAGATCATTGCTGCCGTCCCGTCTCGCCCTGCCGTCCTCCGTCGCGCTTAGGCTCAGCATTTGCCGGATTGTCCAGAAACAGGACAAAGACTGATCAATGCCTGTGGTCGGCCCGCGCGGTCGGGTCCTGCAATCACCTTCGCCACGACAGGATCGCTGCGATTCGATGAGCTGCGGGTCGGGACGACCCGCCCTACGAACCATCGCGGCGACCGTGCATTGACGCGCCACCCCGTCGCATCAACGCACCGCCCCATCCTCGTAGGCCAGGTCGCCCCCGACCTGCCGTCACGGTCGCCGCAACATCGGTCACTGCGATGCGAAGAGCCGCGGGTCGTCCGCGACCTGCCATCAAGATCGCCACAACATGGGTCAAGGCAAGTCGAAGAGCGGCAGGTCGGGGCGACCTGCCCTAGGAACCGTGCTGTCGACTGGCCCAATTCGTCGGTAGCAATTCATCGCGCTGCCACGCCGATGACCGCGCAGTACCCGGGTTCAACTACTCGCCGCGCTTGAACTCGATCACCGCGGACCCCTGGTGCAGCGTCACGCCGGTGATCGCGCCGCTGTCTGGTGCAAAGCTCAGCGTGGCGTCGACCAGGGTCAGGAAGAACTTGCTCGGCGTTTCCGCAAACATCTCGAATGCCGGCTGGCCGTCGAGCTGGGTTTTCAGCTGCTCGCCATCCAGGAACACTTTCATGTTCATGCCGTTGGCGCTGTAGCTTCCGACCACACGTTGCAATTGGTCTTTGGGCAGCGTGATCCGCGTGCGAGCGCTCGGCAGCGGGTCGCCGGTCAGCAGCGCAACCGTGCCTGCTCCTTCGCCGTCCTGGAACATGCGCATGCCGGTGATCTTGCCGTCCGCATCGCGTTCGAGCTTGAACCAGGTGAGGCTTGCGTCGTAGTGGAAGGTATCGGACGCGGTCGGGATCAGCGCGGATTGGGCGCCGCCGGTGCGCTGGGCTGTCAACTTGCCGTCGACCACGCGCAGCACGCGCGTGGTGGTGGCATCGATGCGATAAACGCCTTGTGCGGCCGTGAGCGTTTCGGCGCTGACTTCAATCGGCGCGACCTGAGGATAGGGATCGCCCAGCGCAAAGGCACCGAGCACCATTGCCAGTTTCTCTGGAGCACCCTTGCCATCGACCGTGGCGTCGGCGTTTTGCAACACAACCACGCTCAGCCCGGCGTCCGGCACATACAACAGGTGCGAGGAGAAACCGAAGATGCCGCCGCCGTGCTGCAGAAGATCATGGCCGCGCAGCGTGCCGCGGGAAATGCCGAAGCCGTACTTGGGTTCTGCGGCTTTGCCGGCAGGCGTGGTCATCGCCTTGTAGGACTCTGGCGAGAGTAGTTTTCCGCCATGCAGCGTGCGGTTCCAGCGCTGCAGGTCATCGACAGTCGAGACCAGCGCGCCGGCCGCGTGCGGCTGGGTCATGCTCAGATAGGCCGCGGGCGCGACCTGGCCGTCGCGGACCGTGTAGCCGCGCGCCATGCCAGCGATCAGTGCTTCATCGGCACCGAAGACGGTCCGGTCCAAGCCATTCGGTGCCAGCTCCGACTCACTCAGCTGCACATGCCAGGGCTTGCCACTGACCGCTTCGATCACCGCACCAACCAGCACGTAGCCGGAGTTGTTGTACGCCCAGCCCTCGCCCGGTGCGAAATCCACCGGCTGGTCGGTGAAGCGGGCAATCAATGCTGCGGTGGTCAGATCCTGGCGGATCGGCCCGTCCATGATGCCGGCAATATCGGTGTAGCTCTTGACGCCCGAAGTGTGGTCGAGCAGCTGACGCACCGTGATCTTCGCGGCGTTCGGAAAATCGGGCAGGAATTTCGACAACGGATCTTCCAGACCAAGCTTGCCGGCATCGACCAGCTGAAGCAGGCCGGCCGCAGCGAACTGTTTGGTGACCGAGCCGATGCGGAAGGACTGGTCCGGCGACAACGGCACCTTGAGCTCGACGCTGGCCAGACCGCGCGCCCCGCGGTAGATGACCTCGTCGCCACGCGCGACCAGCACGGCCGCGCCGGGACCATCGGTCGGGTACGTGTCCGCGAGCAGTTTCTCGGCGTATGCGGACACCTCGGCCTTGCTTGGCGGTGTGTTCGCGGGGGCGGCATTCGCGGTGAGCGCGAGCGCGAGTAGTGGCAAAGCTGGCAGCAGGCGCATGTTGGCGTTCCGGTTCGCGAATCGGTCGGCCGAGTCTGACTTGTTGTGGACTGCGTGCCGCGTCCCGAAGGTCATTGTGACCAAGCGTAGAGGTTCGCGATGCTGGGCTCGAGGGGGAATGCGATTCGCACAGTGGCAGGTCCGGGCGACCCGCCCTGCGACGCGTGCTGGCGACGGCCGCGCATTGACGTGTCCTGGTTCGTCCCCTCATGGTTCGTCCTGTCCGGCCCTTGCCATCGCTTTTCGTGCAGAAGTCGGTGAAGCTAGACAGGCCGGTCGGCCTGTTGCGGCACGTCGCGAAAGCGCCCGTGCCGGTCATCGCAATTGCCCTTGCCGCGAACGCCATCGCCGACGGGGGTCAACGGCGCCGACGCTGGCGCGTCAACCACAGCGGCACGGCATGCGTCTACACGGAGATCACGATGCGCTATTTGGCAACGCTTGTGCTTGCGACGTCGGCTGCCGCTGGCGCGGCTGACCTTCCTTATGTGAACTGGGAGAATCATCCGCTGCACGCGCTGGACCTGAGCCCCGATCGAAAGCTGCTGGCGGTTGCGCACACCGCCGACCAACGCGTGCAGTTGTTCGATGTCAGTACCGACCCGCCCGTGCCGGCAGGCCACGTGTTCGTCGGCGTCGATCCGGTGTCGGTGCGCTTCCGCAGCAATGCCGAGCTTTGGGTGGTCAACCATGTATCCGATTCTGTCAGCGTGATCGACGTGGCCACGCGCCGGGTGCGCGCCACGCTCGCGACCGCCGACGAGCCGTTCGACGTGGTGTTCGCCGGCGATCGTGCCTTCGTGAGCTGTTCGCAGGCCAACCGCGTGCTGGTGTTCGACACCGGCGATCTGCAAGCCGCGCCGCGCAGCGTCGAGATCGGCGCCGAGGATCCGCGCGGTTTGGCGGTCAGCACCGACGGCCGCGAGGTGTATGCGGCGATCTGGGAATCGGGCAATGCCAGCACGGTGCTGGGCGGTGGCCTGGTCAACGACATGGGCGAGTTGCCCAATGTGGTCAGCGACCCGCGCGGGCCCTATGGCGGTCGCAATCCGCCGCCAAATGCCGGCACGTTGTTCGAGCCTGCGGTGAATCCCGCTGCCTTTCCGCCGCGCGTGGGTTTGATCGTGCGCCGCAACGATGCCGGCCGCTGGCGTGACGACAACATCGGCGACTGGACCGATTTCGTCAGCGGTGCGCAGGCGCGCGCCTCGGGCCGCGCGCCGGGCTGGAACCTGCCGGATCGCGACATTGCCGTGATCGATGCGACGACCCTGGAGGTGCGCTATGTCAGCGGCCTGATGAACATCGGCATGGCGATCGCGGTCAACCCGGCCAGTGGCGAGATCACCTTGGTCGGCACCGACGCGCTCAACGAGGTGCGCTTTGAGCCCAACATCAATGGGCGTTTCTTGCGGGTTGAATTTGCGCGCGTCGGGGCGGCGGCCAATGGCTCGAAGGTGGTGCGCGATCTCAATCCACATCTGGACTATCGCGCCCCACGGGTATCCGCCAACTTGCGCGGCCAGTCGCTGGGCGATCCGCGTGCGCTGGTCTGGCGCGCCGACGGCATGCGTGGCTGGATCGCAGGATTGGGCTCGAACAACGTGATCGCGATCGACGCCAGTGGCAGCCGAGTCGGCGCGCCGATCGCGGTGGGTGAAGGACCCGCAGGCCTGGCCCTGGATGATGCGCGCGCGCGTCTTTACGTCTGGAACCATTTTGCAGCATCGCTTTCGGTGATCGACACCAGCGCGGAACGCGAGATCTCGCGCACGCCCAGCTTCAACCCGTTGCCGGTTGCGATCCGCGCTGGCCGCCAGTTTTTGTACGATACCCAGCGCACGTCGGGGCCGGGGATGGTGTCGTGCGCGTCATGCCATGTGGATGCGCGGATCGATCGATTGGCGTGGGACCTGGGTGACCCGGCCGCACCGCCGCAGCTGTTCGCGCAGAACTGCCAGACCACCCTGGGCGCCGCGCTCGGTCAGCGCGCGTGCGAGGACTTTCATGCGATGAAGGGACCGATGACCACCCAGACCATGCAGGACATCATCGGCCACGAACCTTTCCACTGGCGCGGCGACCGTGCCGGGATCGAGGCGTTCAATCCAACCTACGTCGACCTGCTGGGCGACGATGTGCAGCTGACCGGCATGGAGATGCAGCTGTTCGAGAATTTCCTTGCCACAATCACCTTTCCGCCCAACCCGTTCCGCACGCTCGACAACGCGCTGCCCAGCCAGCTTGCCCTCGACGGGCAGTTGACCAGCGGGCGCTTTGCGCCGGCAGGCCAGCCGTTGCCGGCGGGCAATGCGGTGCGCGGTCTTCAGATGTACACCCGCGGCCTGCTCGACTCGCCTTTCCAGTGCGCCAGCTGCCACACGCTGCCGACCGGCATGGCGGTCAACGGCCCGCTTTTCCTTGGTCTGACTGCCTTCCCGGTCGGCGGCAGCGTGATGGCGAACGGTCCGCACGGTGAAAACCACCTCGGCATCGTCAGTGTCGACGGGTCGACCAATGTCTCGATCAAGGTGCCGCAACTGCGCAATCTGTACGAAAAGGTCGGCTTCGAACGAACCCGCGCCGACAGCGCGGCGGGTGCCGGGTTCTTGCACGATGGCTCGGTGGATTCGATCGCCAGTTTTTTCTCCGCCCGCGCATTCAGCGTGCGCTCCGACCAGGACGTAGCGGATCTGGTGGCGCTGATGATGGCGTTCTCGGGCTCCGAGTTCGGTGACGCGCAGCCGCCAACCGGCGCACCGGTGCCGCTGTCGCGCGACACCCACGCGGCTGTCGGCGCGCAAGCGACGCTGGCCGGCAGCACGCCGCAGCGTGCGCTGGACCTGCTGGCGCTGGCCCGCCTCGGCAAGATCGATCTGATCGCCCGCAGCGCGACGGTCGGCTACAGCTTCGATCGCAGCAGCGACCGTTTTGTGGCATCCGACGGCACACCATCGCTGCAGCCGGCGGCATTGCAGCAGCAAGCGAGCTCTGCGGCAGCGCAGGTCTGGACAGGCGTGCCGGCCGGGCTCGGCCGTCGACTCGGCATCGACCGCGACGGCGATGGCATTGCCGATGGCGCGGAGATCGCGCAGGGATCGAATCCTGCCGACGCGCAGTCACGCACGCTGCGCGCAACCGCCGGTCTGTGGTTCAACCCGCAGCGCAGCGGACACGGCATCGACGTGCAGCACGCCGGCGATGCGCTGAGCGTGATCTGGTACACCTACGAGTCGGACGGCTCACCGACCTGGTATCTGGCTGCAGCGCCGCGCGCGAATCCGTGGCGCGCGGAGCTGCGGCGCTTTACCTGGGACGCTGCAGGCGCGACAGCCCAGTCCAGCGCGGTCGGCGAACTGCTGCTGAGCTTCGACGACGCGCGCCGCGCGACCTTCGCCTGGCGTCTGGGTTCGCGCAGCGGCAGCGAGCGAATGGAAGCGGCGCTGCGCGCCGAACCGCCGGCAAATCCCGATCGCACCGGCACGTGGTTCGGTCCCGCCCAACCCGGCTGGGGTTTGAGCCTGTTTGCCGACGGTGCGTCGCGCGTGGCGGTCGCCTATGTCTACGACAGCAGCGGCCAGCCGCGCTGGGCACTTGGTCAGGGCGGCAATGCCAGCAGCCAGACCGTACCGATGTTGCTGTTCGCAGGCTTCTGCCCTGACTGCGCCTACAGCGCGCCGACCACGCGCAGCGCCGGCAGCATCACGCTGCGTTTCGACGGCGCGCGGCGCGCGGCGCTGGCGACGGACCTGCGTGTCGACGGTGCTGTGTCGATCCAGTGGTCCCGCGACAGCGCCGACATCGTGCCGCTGACCGAGCCACCGCTGATGCCCGCGCAGCTGTAGCGTCAGCGAGCGGGCGTTTGGTACGCGAGGCAATCGCTGCACTGTTCCCCGGAGCGGTGCAGCCGCGACGAATTCCGCTAGATCAGAACGCCGAATCGCCGAAGCACGGCACGCATCATTTGGCCGATTTCCTGCACGGTGTCGCGCCGATTCCTGAGTCCCGCGTTCCGCGCTCGGGGTGATCGCGTCCCTGCGCAAGAAACGTCGGTGTACAGATTCGCCGCGATCTTCGCGGAACGCGAACATGGCCCCTTTTTTCGAGCCGCCGCCAGCTCGCGCGTGCAGCCACGCCCTACTCGAAGCCATCGCGAAACAGCAATGGCCCGTTGATCCCGCCATCGATCGTAGTAGTACTGATGAGGTTGGGCGCGAACACATAGGTGTCGGTGAAGCCGGTCAGCGGGCCCGACGGGTTGATGTCGCTGTCGGTCAGGTCGCTGGGGGGCGAATCCTTGGGCGAGAAATCGTCGTTGATGCTGGGCAACAGCACTCGCACTCGGTAGCTGCCGGGACCGGGCGCGGGCAGGGTGTAGCTGCCCGTGGCCGAGGTAATCGTCTGCCGGATCAGGTTGTTGCGCAGTTCGTTCCACAACTGCACGGTGACCCCGGCGAGGCCGGACTCCCCGGCGTCCTGCACGCCGTCGTTGTCGCGGTCGTTCCAGATGAAGTTGCCCACCGAGATCGGGGCGCGGATGATGCCGCCATCGATGGATGTGCTCGCAGCGCTGACGGCAAGGATCGCGGTGTAGCCGATGTCTGCGCCGCTGGCGAACACGTCGCTGTCGAGCGTATCGTTGCCGCCGGCATCGGTGGGTGCATAGGTGTCGGCGTTGGCCTTCACCACGCGGATCCGGTAGTCGCCCGGGCCGGGGGCATCGAGCGAGTAGATGCCGCTGGCGTTGGTGGTCGTGCTCAGGAGCGTCAGGGTCTTGTTCGCGTTCCACAACTCGACCACTGCGCCCGCGATGCCCGGCTCCGGGGCGTCCTGCACGCCGTTGGCATCGTAGTCGTTCCACACCCGATCGCCGAGCCTAATCGTCTGGGGCACGATGCCCGCATCGATGTTGGTGGTTGACACGACGTTCGACGCGAACACGTAGGTATCGGTGAATCCGGTCAGGTCGCCGGTCGCGATGATGTCGCTGTCGGCGGTGTCGCTGGGCGGCGTATTGACCGGGGAGAACGTGTCCGAGATGCGCGGGAGAATCACCCGCACCCGGTAGCTGCCGGCGCCCGGCGCCTGCAGCTGATAGATGCCGTTCGCGTTGCTCGCGGTCTGGTCGAGCAGCAAAGTTCGCGGATCGTTCCACAGTTGCACCACCACCCCGGCGATGCCCGGTTCGTTGGCGTCCTGGATGCCGTCGGCATCGATATCGTTCCAGACGAAATTGCCGACGCTGATCGGTGTCGAGTCGCCGGCGATTGCTACCGAACAGATCAGCAGGGCACCGGGGAGGGCAGCGAGCACGCGGATGATCGGCATGACGGTTCACTCCAAGGTGCGCAGAAACAGTGGGCTGCGTGCGACAGCGATCACCGGTTCGGGGCCGGCAGAAGTTCAGGGTGGCGTGATTCTACGCTGGCCAGGGTTTCAAGCGTCTGGGGCGGGAATGTGTTGAGAATGCGACACGCAATTGATGCCAGTCCCGATTTGCGTCCCGATTCGCGGTCCAGCTGATTGATGCCTGTTCCTATTCGCGAGTTATTCGCGTGGGTCATGGCGATCCGGAGAGCGGCAGGTCGGGACGACCCGCCCTTCGAATCGTGCCGGCGGCAGCCGAAAGGTGCGCGGTCAGCGAGCGGCGTCGCGGCGCTCGCGCAGCCACAGCGCCAGCCGGTACATCGGCGCCAGCCAGGGTCGGCGGGCGCAGGCCTCCCGGCAGCGCACGCGGCGCACCGCGCGCTTGCGGTCGGCGAAGCGGGTGAGCAGCCGCTGGTGGGGGACGTAGCCGCTGGTCTGATCGAACTGCCGCAACGCCTGCATCTGGCCGCGTGGGCCGTCCTGCAGGCCGATCTCGACCAGCAGCGAAGGGCGGACGTGGCCGCGCGCCACTTCATCGCGAACCAGCGCTGCATCGATCGCACCCTCATCGAGCATCTGCTGCAGTGCCTGCACCCATAGTCCGCCGTGGGGATGGCCGGGCAGCACCCAGGGCTGGGTCCGGATCTCGGTGAAGTGCAGGTTGCGGGTGCGCATGGGGTCGAACCGGTCGAGGTCGTTCCAGCCCGCCGGGATCAGTTCGCGCATGTCGCCGGGTTCGAGCAGCGGGTCGATGGACATCAATGCGTTGTAGTCGTAGCGCAGGCCCAGGCCATTGACGATGTCATCCACCCGCCACGGAAGCCGGGCGCAGTCGAGCAGCATCACGGCCGCGTGCTTGCCGCGGTCGGCCTGCTCGCGCGAACCGATCTCGATGGCAATGCGCGCGCCGTCCAGCGGCGTGTTCCACAGTTCGGCGATGTCCCGGAACACCAGCATGTCCGAATCCAGGTAGATGGCCTTGCCGGCATGGCCGCACAGCGCGGGGATCGCGAACCGGGCGAAACTGAACTCGGTGTAGGGCGAGTGCCGCGGATCCGCGGGCAGCGGCGCCTGGTCGTTGTGGATGCTGCGGATGTCCACCGGCAGTGAGCTGTGCCGGCGGATCGACCACGCCAGCACCGCGAAGGGCAGGACTTCGCTGCGGTCGGCGCCACAGAAGATTCGAACTGAGTGCTCGTTCATGTTTAATAATGGAAACCGGCTGGCTGGCCGCAGCCTACCAGCCCGTCCGCGACGTCGATAAAACCGAGGAAAACCGTCCAATGGCTTCTGCACAGGCCAGCGCCATCATCAGCACCTACAACCAGCCCGAGTGGCTGCGCCGCTGCCTGCTGGGCTATGCCCACCAGGACCGCACCGACTTCGAACTGCTGGTCGCCGACGACGGGTCGGGTCCCGAGACCCGCGCCATGATCGATGCCATGCGGCCGCAACTGCCGTTTGATCTGAAGCACGTCTGGCAGGACGACGACGGCTTTCGCAAGTGTCGCATCCTCAACCGCGCCATCGAGGCCGCGTCGACCGACTATCTGATTTTCTCCGACGGCGACTGCGTCCCGCGCTCGGATTTTGTGTCCCAGCACCTGCGCCTGCGCAAGCCCGGGCACTACCTCGGCGGCGGTTACTGCAAGATGCCGGGCGACATCAGCCAGCGCATCGATGATGCCGTCATCGCCTCGGGCGACTTCGTCGACCTGGCCTGGCTGGTTGCCCAAGGCCTGCCGCGCCGCAAGCAAACGTGGAAGCTCTGGGCCCGCCCGGGCTGGCGCGAGCGCGTGCTCAACGCCGTGACCCCGACTCCACCGCGATGGGCCGGCAACAACGCCTCGGGCTGGCTTGCCGACCTGCGCGCGGTCAACGGCTTCGACGAGCGACTGACCTACGGCGGCGAGGACCTGGAGCTGGGTGAACGCTTGACGCGTGCCGGCATCCGCGGCAAGCAGATCCGCTTTTCGGCTATCTGCGTGCACCTGGACCATGACCGCGGCTACATCAAGCCCGAGATGATCCAGGCCAACGACCGCATCCGCGCGCAGGGCCGCGCCAGCCGCAGCGTGTGGACGCCCTTCGGGCTCCAGCGCGGAGCGGGCGCCTAGCCCGCCGCGGGGTCGCCGGGCAATGCACACGCGCGCACTTCATTTCGCTTCCACGCCGATGATCGCGCTGGAGGCGGCGGCGATCGCCCTGGCCCGGCCCGGGCAACACCGGCTGGTGCTGATCGAGGACTTCGATCAGGCCGGGCGCTTGAGCGATCTGCTGTCGCGCTGGCGCGACTGCCCGTTCGAGGCGCTGGAGCGACTACCCGGGCGCTACACGGAACATGTCCGCGGCGGCGGCGACCACCCGCGCGGCCCGGCCCGCGCCTGGCGTCGCGTCCGGGTCAAGCGCGACCTGCGCCAGCAGACCCTGGCGCGAATCGCCGCACTGGACGCGGATTTCGCCCCGGACCAGGTCTGGGTAGGCAACGACCGCAAGGTGGAAACGCAGTTCGCGCTGCACCTTGCCTCGCGACGCAAAGGCGGCCCGGCAGGCCGCTATCTCGATGACGGCCTGTACACCTACCTGGGCGACGTGCGAACGCGACCGTGGGTGCGACGGGTCGATTGGCTGGTGAAACAGTTCAGTTACGGGCGCTGGTGGCACAACGCCGCGCAGGCGGGCACCAGCCCCTGGATCAGCGAAGCGTGGCTGGCCTTTCCGGAGCGTGCCCGCGACCAGTCGCCGCTCCGGCAGCGCCATCGACTCGAGCCCGGCCTGTTCACCACGCCGGCGTTCGCGCGACTGGGCGTGCTGGCGGCGCGCGAGTTCGGCGTCGACCGGCAGCAACTCTGCGCTGCGAACCTGGTGCTGGTGCTGCCGCACTCCAACCAGTTCGCCCTGAACCCCGGGCTGGCGGAGGGTTTGAACGACCTGGTCGACGAGGTGGCCAGGCGCGGACTGCACGTGGCGATCAAATACCATCCGCGCGAGCGCGAGCCGGACCCGGGCGGATTGCGCCGCGAGGGAACCAGCATCGAGCTGCCGGCGCTGCTGCCGATGGAGCTGCTGCTGACCCTGCTGCGCCCTGGCACCACGCTGGTGGGCGAGGGGTCCACGGCCTTGCTGGCCGCGCACTGGCTACGGCCGGACCTGCGGGTCCGCGAC
>Ga0136636_10000157_pt1 | contig 29400 bp, 26 predicted proteins | sample AntDrymUQ8522106_2_FD_104653 | JGI IMG/M metagenome (GOLD analysis project Ga0136636, IMG submission 104653) | Polar desert sand microbial communities from Dry Valleys, Antarctica - metaG UQ852 (21.06) | ecosystem: Environmental > Terrestrial > Soil > Desert | place: Antarctica: Dry Valley... | reverse complement strand
TGCAGCATCCATTGCGCCTTCCGATTTTCCAGCCCCTACCAGTGTATGAATTTCATCGATAAATAAAATAATATTGCCATCAGAACCAATTACTTCGTTTACAACTGCTTTAAGTCGTTCTTCGAATTCGCCTTTATATTTTGCTCCGGCAATGAGAGCTCCCATATCAAGGGAGAAAACTAGCTTATCTTTAAGATTATCAGGAACATCACCTTCCACTATTCTCTGTGCAAGGCCTTCTGCAATTGCGGTTTTTCCAACACCAGGTTCACCAATCAGAATTGGGTTATTTTTTGTTCTTCGGCTAAGTATCTGCAGAATTCTTCTAATTTCGTCATCTCTTCCGATGACCGGATCAAGTTTCCCTTCTCTTGCCTTTTCAATTAGATTTACAGCATATCGGGAAAGCGAATTATAGGTATCTTCTGCATTCTGAGACTTTACTTTCTCACCCTTTCTTAGCTCTTCGATTATTTTTTTTAGTTGTTTCTCGTTTAATCCGTTATCTTTTAGCATCTGTGAAACATCATCACCAGCAGCCAATATACCAAGCAACAGATGTTCAATTGACACATATTCATCGCCCATCGATTTCGCTTGAATTTCTGCTTTGGTGATACTGCGGGTTGCCGCATTTGAAAGAAACCCATCACCTCCTCCTGAAACTTTTGGACATGAATTGATAATCTTGTCAACAACTGCCATTACAGTAGTTTGGGCAATACCTGCCTTTCCAAAAATGAAAGAAATTAAGTCAGAAGCTTTTTCATAAATAGCTTTTAAAAGATGGGCATTTTCTACCGATTGATTTTCGTTTGCGGCGGCAATCGAAAAAGCCAGTTGCAAAACCTCCTGTGACTTTATTGTTAGATTATTGTAATTCATTTTTGTTATTTTTTCATATTAAGTGCTTCAAATCTGCGACCAAACTTGAATTATCAGGATTTTTATGTCACTATGTCATTTTCATGATAATGTTTTTCTAAATTTGTGTCCCATGAAAATGAATTCATAATAAAAATAAAGTTAACCATAATTAATAAACCCATGAAAAAAGTTTTTTTTATCCTAATTACTATCAGTACACTTGTAGCGTGCAAAAATTCAGGCCAAACCCAACAAACAAGCGATACTATATCTCAGGATAGTGTTGCAATTCTGAGTGTTGATGAATTTTTGTCAAATCAGGTTATTTATGTAAACCGTGAAGTAGTTGTAACAGGGATGGTGGCGCATATCTGCAAACATGGTGGACAAAAATTATTTTTACTTGGTACGGATCCTGAAAAATTCTTAAGAGTAAATACAGGAACCGGAATCGCCGAATTTCCTGTTTCACTTGAAGGAAGTAACATTGAAGTTTCAGGCATAGTAACTGAGTTTGAACTCGAAGCTGCTGAACCTGATACAACTAAATTGGAAGGTGGGCATGAAAATGATTCAACTGGTCAGGAACAGCTATACCATAAAGATAACTTCTATGTAATTGTTGCTGAGAATTATGTTGTAAAAGAATAAACCAACGCTTTTGTAAAATTCAGCGCTTTCGCACCCACAATTAACACTGATTTCAGGATGAAATGGAGCAAAATTAACCGGGTTCTGCATAGGGACTTTGGTTATTTCTTTTTTGGTATGACAATAATTTATGGGGTTTCAGGAATTGTTCTCAATCACAGAAATAGTGGCGGAGATGCAAGTGTTATAAGAAGATCTCAGGCATTTACAATGGATGCTCCAATAAATAAGGAGAAAGTAACCAAACAATATGTTTTGCAGTTGCTGAGCGATCTGGAAGAGCCCGATTTTAAACAGTTTTATTTCCCTTCCGATCAGGAAGTTATGATCTACCTAAATGGAGGACATGTTACACTTAACCTGAATAATGGAGAAGGGAATATAGTTAAAGTGAGGAACCGTCCTGTTTTCAGAGAATTTAATTTTCTACATTACAACAAACCCAAACAATTGTGGACGTGGTTTTCAGATTTCTTTGCTGGCTCAATGATCCTTATTGCAATTACCGGATTGTTGATTTTAAAGGGAAAAAATGGAATCAGACAGAGAGGAGCTATTCTTGCAGGTGTTGGAATTATTATTCCTTTGGTTTTTTTGATTTTTTATCTCTGGACTAACTAAAATCGCTTTTCAAGTTAAAGTTATATTTCCTTGTGTAAATATTTCGTCGGATATCTGAATTATTCTTATATTCGGATGTTATATTTTCTGGTTAACGGTTTGTTGCATATTAGAATGTGAAATACCCAATGAAATATAGGATTCCTTAATACTTATTATTCGGGTTTATCACTTCCTAAAATGGATTCACTCATTTCAGAAACTATGTGTTTTCGTTAAATTTTATCTTAAAAGAAAAATAATTATGAGTGAACAGATTTTAAAAGCACTCATGCAGCTCTTCGCAATTATTGCAAGGCCTGAGAGTAACACAGAAGACAGAAGGACCGTTGTAGAATCGTTCCTGAAAAGGCAATTAAACCAGGAGTTGGTTGCCGAATATCTGAAGGTGTTCGATGAGTTTTATAGCGTAAATCAGGAAAAGCAAAAAGAATCTGATCATAGACGAAGACGAATTTCTGCAAGCTCGGTTAAGGTTTTAAAAATATGCTCTGAAATAAATGAAGAGCTGGCGCAAGCACAGAAAATAATCGTACTCATTCAACTACTGGAATTTGTTAAATCGGATAATGCAGTAATTACAGATCAGGAAATGGAATTCCTGAATACTGTTGCAGAAAGTTTCTTTATTCCCGTTGAGGAATATAGAAGAATGCAGGCATTTATTCATTTTTCGTTCGAACAACTTCCTGATGATGATGAAATTATGATTATTGACGGCAAGGAAGATGCCGAATATGAAAAATTAAAAATAAAACATGTAAAGGTTGATGCACTTCAAGGACAAATTCGTGTTCTGAATATTCAAATGGCAAATCTCTATTTTATCCGTTATATAGGGCATAATGAGATTTACATGAATGGTCAGATGGTTGAAAGAGATAAGGTGTATCCCTTTAATTACGGCTCATCCATCAGAAATCAGCAGATCAAACCCATTTATTACAGTGATGTAGTAAACCGGTATGCCGAGGATAAAATCAAATCCAAAATAGTATTTGCAGTTCGAAATGTTGAATACAAGTTCAAAAATGGAAAACTTGGTTTGCATGACATTAGTTTTACTGAGTATTCAGGTAGTCTGGTTGGTATTATGGGTGCCAGCGGTGCAGGAAAATCTACTCTCCTGAATGTTCTGAATGGGTCAACACCGCCAACTGGTGGTTCAGTTAAAATTAATGATGTTAGCATCCATACACAAAAGGATCAGATTGAAGGTATTATAGGACACGTATCCCAGGACGACCTGCTAATTGAAGAATTGTCTGTATTTCAGAATCTCTATTATAATGCAAAACTTTGTTTTGATAATTACACTGAAGAACAACTGGAAAGCACAGTTGATAAAGTATTAAAGAATCTTGGCCTTTTTGAAATTAAAGATGTGCAGGTTGGTTCCCCATTGAATAAAAAAATCAGTGGTGGACAACGAAAACGTCTAAATATTGCACTTGAACTAATACGAGAACCAGCCGTCCTTTTTCTGGATGAGCCTACTTCAGGATTATCTAGCCGAGATAGTGAGAATATCCTCGACCTTTTAAAGGAGCTTTCGCTTAAGGGTAAACTAGTGTTTGTTGTAATCCATCAACCTTCGTCAGATATCTTTAAAATGTTCGATAAACTTCTGATACTTGATACAGGAGGTTACCTTATATATAATGGAAATCCAGTTGACTCAATAGTTTACTTTAAATCCAGAGTTCATCACGCAAACTGGAATGAGAGCGAGTGTCACACCTGCGGGAATGTAAATCCGGAACAGGTTTTCAATATTGTTGAATCCTCTGTACTGGATGAGTATGGAAAACTTACCGAAACGCGAAAAATAAGTCCAACGGAATGGAGTGAATTCTATGGACAAAATAAGCCTACCGATGCTGAAATACATGCGGGAAAAGACGAACTCCCTGAAATATCTTTCAAGGTTCCTGGTAAACTTAAACAATTCTGGGTTTTTGTTTCACGGGATGTGCTTAAAAAACTAAGTGATACCCAGTATTTGGCAATAAACTTCCTTGAAGCACCTATTCTGGCATCACTTCTGGCATATATAATAAAATATTTTAGTGTTGACGTAGCCAATGAATACGGCTATACGCTCTCTGGTAACAGTAACTTACCTGTTTACCTTTTTATGTCGGTCATTGTTGCGATTTTCATGGGATTAACTGTTAGTGCTGAAGAAATTATAAAAGATAGGAAGATATTAAAAAGGGAAGCCTTCCTTAATCTTAGCTGGTCGGGATATCTTATGTCGAAGGTTTTTGTACAATTTTCTCTTTCAGCTATTCAGGCTGCAACATTTGTACTAATCGGAAACACTATAATGGAAATCAGAGGGATGTATTTCGAATACTGGCTTGTACTTTTCAGCGCCTGGGCAAGTTCGAATATTTTGGGTTTGGTTATTTCCGATAGTTTCAAAACAGTTGTTACAATTTATATTCTTATTCCTTTTCTTGTAATTCCTCAGATTATTTTAAGCGGGATTATTGTAAAGTTTGAAAAGCTGAATCCAAAGATATCCAGTCCAGAATCTATTCCCATTTATGGTGAGATCATTACGGCACGGTGGGCTTATGAAGCTCTGGCAACATACCAGTTCATGGAAAATGATTATCAGAAGAAATACTACGAAATTGATAAGTTAAGCAGTAATGCCAGTTTTAAAGAATCGTTTCTGATAAATGATTTGAATAATAAGATCGCCTTCGTGGAAAACAATCTCGGAAATCCAATGAAAGCAGAAAAGATAGGCTATAACCTTGATCTGGTAAGGAATGAGATTATCAAGGAAATGGCTTATCGTAAGGTGTTGAAGAAAGAGTTCAAGGGAACTTCAGAAGTAGTTTTTCCTAATCCGGAGAGACTGACTATGGAAAAAATTGATAAGGAAGTTCTTAACGAAACTACTAAATATTTGGCAACTGTAAGGAAATTCTATTCTGAACTCTTTAAATTTCTTTATAATAAGAAGAATGAAATAAAGATGAAGGAGAATCAGGATGAAACAAGTGCCCTGAAACGAAAATATTATAATGAGAGTCTAGATGAATTCGTCACCAATAAGAATGAGTACGAACGGATTGTTGAGTACAAAGGAAAACTTATCCAAAAGGTAGATCCTATCTATCTGGATCCTGTAAAACCTTTTATAAAATCTCACTTCTATGCACCTCGCAAAATGATCCTTGGAAATTACTATAAAACTTTCTGGGTAAATCTAATGGTTATATGGGTGAGTATTATTATGGCGTATGTTGCATTGTATTACCGCCTATTGAAAAAGCTTCTGGATTTCTTTGAGAATCTTGAATTTGGAAAAAAAGGTAAGTAGCCTTTTTGTTAAATGATTCATTTTTAATGTTTTCTTATAGTTTTTTATTGGGTTATTATGCCTGCGAAATAAATATCCACAGACATTCGGGGTTTAAACCCCTCATGTTTAATGTCGCAAAAAACTAAAAATCAGCATGTATTAATGACTTTTTTTGAAAAAATCACAAACTATATTTTACCACATCATCCAATTCGGTTAAAACAAAAAAGAGCGCCTGTAATAAGCGCTCTTTTCTTTAATAATATCTTCGAATAAAATCACTCAACAATTTCAATCATTTTAAAAGGTACTCTGATGATTGATTCATAATCTTCACCAGCTTCCAACATATCCTCATCATCTTCTTCATAATACCAGTTGATGATAACTTCATTTTTACCTTTATGAATAGTTTCTAATTTCTTGAATACATCAAGAATACATTTTGACGAACTTGTATTGAAATATTCTAATTGAACATTAACCTGAGTAAGATCACGAGGTCCTTTTGCATATTCATCAAGCCAATCAACCAGTGGTTTATAGAATTCTATTGAGTTTTCAGGAATAGACCTCCCTTTAATTTCAAACACACCATTTGCCGAGTCAAACTTTACTGTAGGGGTTTTTGCTGTTCCTTCAAATGTAATTGCTTCCATATACTTTACTTTAAATTATTGATTTCTATTATGATACGATTACTTCCATATTAAAGAAGTAATATTCGTTATTGTAATTATCGAAACTATATTCCAATTTATTTCCAGTTTTGCGAGCTATATCAACTAAACCAAGACCGCCGCCTCCCTTTGCCGATAATTTCTGATGATTCAGGATAAATTTATACATATCCTTTAATTCTTCTTCTGACAAAGAATTGATCTTGTCAATCTTATCTTTAAGAAATTTTATTTTGCTCGAATTGATAAAATTCCCCGTTGAAATCCTGTAAATATTGTTTTCAACTCTGGAAACAACTAGAACTCCGAATTTCGGATCGAAAGAATCATGCAGTTTGTCCGGTAATTCATCATTATGGTGAAAGAGGTTCTGCAAACTCTCAACCAAAACATTGTAAACTTTCTTTCTGACTTTAGCTTGCTCGCTAAGATCGTCAAGTTTAGCTTCAACAACTTCTAATACATTACTAATCAGATCACTAGTAATGCTGCTCTTGTAGGCCAGAAGTACATCTCCGCTATTTAGTTTAAAGTAATAATCGTTTATATCAAAGCTCATTGAGGCTTTTTTTTCTATTATAATTCAGCAAAAACTTAAATTGTTATTGCTCAACAAATATATAAAAAATTCTATTTTAACAAACAGGACTAATAGAATCAGACTTAAAAAAAAAATATTTCTTAATCAATCAAAATTTAATTCTATGACCTAAAACTACAACAAATAATACTTTATTTAAAATATATTTAAAATTACAATTTTATTTTTGGTAAATCCCTTATTTTCATAGAATAAATCGGCATTTAGTACTACTAAATATCTTAATTCTCTGACAAAGGAGTTTCACTTTTATGCTTTTTTGAACCTGAATAAATGCTGAATTTCTGAAATTTACATTTTATGCTGCCATTTATCAGCTCAATTTTCTTTTCAGGTCTTAATCCAAAAAATTTCAATGCCTCGGGATTACCACTTAGTACCCATGCATCGCAGCCCGTGAAATTTTTCTTCAGGGTATCTCCAATCCCTTTATAAAACTGATTGATTTCAGTCTCTTTCAATCGCTCTCCATATGGAGGGTTCATCATAACCAGCCCTCCTTCAGATGGTGGTATAAGATCTTTGAAGTCAACCTTTTGCACCTGAATAAATTCTTCCAGAAGAGCTTTTTTAACATTATTTTGAGTTAAGTCAATAGCATCTGCAGAAATATCTGAAGCGAAAATTCCAGCTTTCATCTCAACAGGATTAAGCATTGTTTCCATTAGTCGTTTAAAAAGAATTTCATCGTAATCTTTCCAGTTCATAAAACCGAATTTTTCACGAAAAATCCCAGGAGGAATTTTCTTACCAATTAGTGCAGCTTCAATTGAAAGAGTACCTGACCCGCACATTGGGTCAATAAAATTTGTACTTCCATCCCAGCCTGTCATCATAATCATCGCGGCAGCAAGTACTTCGTTGAGTGGAGCAGCGTATTGAGCAGTGCGGTATCCTCTTTTAAAAAGGGGCTCACCTGAACTATCCAGCGACACATCAGCCCTGTCGTTAGAGATGTGAATATTAATAGTTATATCAGGATCGTTTGTATTAACAGAGGGTCTGAGGTTTGTAAGCTTCCGAAAGCGATCAGCGATTGCATCCTTTGTTTTTTGTGAAACGAAGAGACTATGGCGGAACTGGGGAGAGCTTACTGAAGAATTAACCATAAAAGATTCTTTGACAGAGAAATGATCCTCCCACTTCATAGCAAAAATTGCATCATACAGGGACTCTTCATCAGTAACTCGGAAACTTTTCAAATTCTTCAAAACCCGCATGGCTGTTCTGGAGCCAATATTAACCTTATATAAAATTGCCTGACTCCCGCTAAAACTTACTGCCCTGTGGAGTAATCTTACATTCTGAGCTCCAAGTTCACGAAGTTCTGAGGCAAGAATCTCCTCAAGACCAAACATGGTTGTAGCTATAAATTCATTTTCTTTCATTATTTTAAATTGAAATGCTTTTGCACCAAAAGTAAAGCATTATTATTGCGTATGTCTCCAATTCCACTTATCATGGTATATTCACTTCCTGTTTTCTTAATTTCTTCAATATACCGGAGCATCAGATAATCTCGTTTTTCACCGCCATTCTCTCTTAATGGATCCGGGACCCATGGTATATCTGGTTTACAGATTAAAAAAAGATCAATTTTATACTTTGATATTTCTGAATCCAGCCAATCAGGACATGTATTAAAAACCTCCAAAAACCATACTTTTGTTATAATTAGCCAGGTGTCTAGGATCAAAAAACTTACACTATTCTTCTCTGCTTCTACTCTTTGTGCTATCTGATTTTCAGCAATGAGCACAAGGTCGGAATAATTATAAGGTCTATCAAGACCTGACACATAATCTCTTGCAAATTCAGGGATCCAAGGCCATCCTAAGTTTTCGGCAAGGAATGATGAAATCACAGTTTTGCCGGTTGATTCAGGACCAGTTACCACAATTGTTTTCAAATCTCAGAATTTTTTAGCCATTCTTTTCTCCACTGATAATAACCAACAACAGCCATTCCTGTATAAACACAGAAAAGTACAACTGTTGGGTAAAGGTCTTTATACACAAAGGTTCCAAGCGAAACTAAATCAATAATTACCCAAAAAATCCAGTGTTCTAGATACTTTCTTGCCAACATCCAAGTTGCTACTACACTACCTCCAGCTGTAAATGCATCCCAAAAGGGCAACGGGGAATCGGTATATTTAGTAAGTATAAATCCTACGATTAGAGTAATTATTGCAGTAACAGTAATATAAATAAGCCATTCAATCCTTCTCAACCTGATTACTGGCAATTTGTCGCTTCGATTTGGCTTTTCACCAGTTTGCCAAAAATACCATCCATATATACTAATGCCTAAATAATAAAATTGCAGACTCATATCGGCGTAAAACTTTGACTGAAAAAAAACATAAACATAGATAAGTGAGGTAATTATACCCCACGGCCAGAGCCAAATATTTTGTTTTATAGAAAAAACAAGATAAATAATTCCAGTAACTGCACCCAGAATCTCAATAAAAAGGTCAGAAACAAGGAAATCAATCATGATTTTTTTATCCAGTTATTCTCCAATATATGCCTCTAATTTCTTTTCATATAGGGATGATTCTGACATGACCTTCAATGCCCGCATAAAGATAGGATCAGCCTCGTTATAAATCTGAAAGAATTCTGATGTATCCCATAGATCTCTTGCCAGATATGCTTTAAAAAGGAGGCGAATCATTACCTCACTTTTTTTGTAATCGCCTTCTTTGAATTTAACGCCTTCTTTTTCAGCATATTGAACCAATTCATCAATCATTTGAGAACTGACTTTAAACGAGTTCTTATAATCCTCAAATTTTTTAAATTTTGCTTTTAATTCAGCTCTGTTTTGATCACCGTATTTTAATATAAATTGATTAAGGACACCTTTACTTAAAAGTTCCCTGTAGTAGGTAGAGAAAAAAGAAGTGTCAAAGGGAACAAAGTAATCAGGATTAATTCCACCTCCACCATATACTATGCGGTTTTTAAAAACCGTATGATATTTAAGTGAGTCAGGGAAAGTTAGTGATGCACTATCATTCATTTCAGGAAACATAAATCGGTCAGTCACTTCTTTTGCATATTCATCATAGCCTTTTTCATAAGATTTCTGAATGAGTCTGCCTGAAGGTGTGTAATACTTAGCAACAGTCAGTCTGATCAGGGATCCATCCATAAGAGAAAAAGGTTGCTGAACAAGCCCCTTTCCAAATGAACGACGACCTACAACAACTGCCCGATCCAGATCTTGCAATGCTCCTGCAACAATCTCGCTTGCAGATGCAGAACTTTCATCAATCATAATAATAAGTTTTCCCTTTTCAAATTCACCGCGATCAGTAGAATAATAATTATGACGTGGGTTTTTTACTCCTTCAGTATAGACCAGAAGGTTATTCCCATTAATAAACTGATCGGCAAGTTCAACAGCTATTCGAAGATAACCGCCTCCATTCCCGCTTAAATCGAGGATAAGGTTTTCAAGTCCACTTTTCTTAAGCTTGTCAATTGCTGTGTAGAATTCTGTAACAGAAGTCATTGAGAACCTAGATAATTTAATATATCCGGTTTTACTATCAACCATATAAGATGCATCAATACTATAAATAGGGATTTCATCCCGAGTGATAGTAAAATCGAGAAGACCAGCAACATTTTTCCGCTTAATTGCAACATCAACCTTCGTTCCTTTCTTTCCCTTAAGCTTTTTCTGAACATCGGTATTTTTTATTCCAACTCCGGCAGCATTTAGCCCATCAATTTTAATTATCCTATCGCCACCGCGGATTCCAACTTTTTCAGAAGGTCCACCTGAAATAGTGTTGATAATAAAAATAGTGTCATTTAAAATATTAAAACTCACACCAATTCCATCGAAGTTGCCATCCAGAGGTTCCTGCATAGCGTTTACTTCTTCCTTACTGAGATAAGATGAATGAGGATCAAGATCGTGCAAGGTTTGAATAATAACTTCTTCAATGAACTTATCCTCGTTAAGGGTATCAACGTAATAGTTCGAAATCTTTTCGAAAACCTCTCCGAACTTAAGCGACTGCTGAGAAAACTGGGCTTCCAGAGGAAGAATGCAAATAAAAAACAGCAAGGCGCTTATAAATATTTTTCCTGACTTCATAATATTCAAATTTGTTAAGTACGAAGATAAAACACTTAAATACCTGTTATTTAATAAACCAAAATTAACAATCTGTTTTAAAGAGAATTAACTTATTCCCACTCAATTGTTGCAGGAGGTTTGGAACTTATATCATAAACTACTCTGTTAATACCTTTGACTTTATTAATTATGTCATTTGAAACTTTCGCAAGAAATTCGTAAGGCAAATGCGACCAGTCGGCTGTCATACCATCAGTTGATCCTACAGCTCTAAGCGCAAGGACATTTTCATAGGTTCTTTCATCTCCCATAACACCAACTGACTGCACTGGCAATAGGATTGCCGCTGCCTGCCATACCTGATTGTAAAGTCCGAAATCCTTCAATCCCCTGATAAAAATATCATCAGCATCCTGTAAAATTCTGACTTTTTCAGGAGTTACTTCACCAAGAATACGTATTCCAAGTCCAGGACCGGGAAATGGGTGCCTGTTAAGCAGATCAGGAGATAATCCTAGCGCAGTACCTACCCTTCTGACTTCATCTTTAAACAACAATCTCAGTGGTTCTACAACCTTAAGGTGCATTTTTTCCGGTAAGCCACCTACATTATGATGCGACTTAATTGTTGCTGAAGGACCATTTACAGAAACTGATTCAATAACATCTGGATAAATGGTTCCTTGTCCCAGCCATTTTACATCCTTTATTTTATGCGCTTCCACATCAAAAACCTCAATAAAATTCCGTCCGATGATCTTTCTTTTCTTTTCTGGTTCAGTTACCCCTCTCAAGTCATCCATAAACTTTTGTGATGCATCTACACCAATAACATGAAGACCCATACCCAGATAAGAATCAAGTACAGACTGAAACTCGTGCTTACGAAGCAATCCATTATCTACAAAAATACATGTGAGATTATCGCCAATTGCATTATGCAAAAGCGTTGCAGCTACAGTAGAATCAACACCTCCGGAAAGGCCTAATACTACTTTGTCATTACCCAGACTATTTTTTAATTGCGAAACGGTTGATTCAATAAAGGACAATGGAGTCCAATCCTGTTTACAATTACAAATATCACAAACAAAATTCTTTAGAATCTGCGAACCTTCTGAAGTATGATATACTTCAGGGTGAAACTGCAGCCCATAGGTTTTTTCATTTTGAACAGAGAATGCTCCAACCTTGATATCCCCAGTGCTGGCAATGATTTTGTAGTTTTCAGGTAGAGTAACAATAGTATCGCCGTGAGACATCCAAACCTGAGATTCAATACTTATATTTTTAAGAAGGGGATTTGCAGAATCAACAAAAGACAGTAATGCACGACCATATTCTCTTGAATTGGAAGGCATTACCTCTCCCCCGAAAAAATGAGCCAAATATTGAGCGCCATAGCAAATCCCAAGTACAGGTACTTTACCTTTTAAGGCTGCAATATCGGGGATTGGTGCATTTTTATCTCTTACAGAAAATGGGCTTCCTGAAAGAATCAATCCTTTAACGGTTTCATCAGGTTCTGGAAAATGGTTAAAAGGATATATTTCACAGTAAACATTTAGCTCACGAACTCTTCTGGCAATGAGCTGAGTATATTGAGAACCGAAATCGAGGATAATAATTTTTTCTTTCACAACCAGTTTTTTTAATTTTTGCAAATTTAATATTTATTCCTGTACAAGCCTTTAAAAAACATCTCAGGAAGTAATTTCATTTCTTACCCTTTTCACTTCATAAACATCACCGTCATTTACTGCATAGGATTCAGGGAATACAGATCTAGCTTCGGTCTCAAGATTTTCATGTGTTTTATATCGTGCTGAAAAATGACCCATGAGTAATTTCCCTGCTCCTGAAGCTAAGGCTATTTGTGCTGCCTGGGAAGTGGTGGAATGCATTGTTTTTTTCGCTAGTTCTTCATCACCATGTGCAAACGTAGCTTCATGATAGAGTAAATCAACTTTCTGAAGTATTTCTGATAGTTCTGGTTCGTAGATGGTATCTGAACAATAGGCATAGGATCTTCTTTTCCAACTAGGGAGTGTAAGAGAAGAATTTGGAATGACAGTGCCATCGTTTAAAACCAGGTCGCCGCCTTTTTTTATGAGGTGAATATTCTCAATTCCAGGTTTGTACTTATCAATAGCCTGTTTTTTCAGATTTAACTCACCATACTTTTCAGTGAAAAGGAAACCACATGTGGGTACTCTGTGTTGTAAAGGAAAACTGAAAACCTCAAGCCGCTCATCTTCAAAGATTAGCATTTTTCGGGTATATCCAAGGGGATGCACTGTGATACGGTACGATTGTTCGGTGCCAAAGTACTTTTCATAAAACTTTACGAGTTCTCTGATTTCTCCAGGGCCATGGATATGCAGTTCGTTCTTCCGGCCTAAAAGCTGAAAACTTGAGAACAGACCAAAAAGTCCAAATACATGATCACCATGAATATGGCTAATAAACACCCTATTGATTTTCGCAAAGCCAAGTTTAAAACGTCTCAATTGAATCTGAGTACCCTCACCACAATCTATTAAAAAAAACCGCTCATTTACATTGAGTAAATGAGCGGCTGGGAAACGTTTAGTCGTGGGCATTGCGGAACTACTGCCCAGTATAGTTAAAGAAAAATTCACAATTAACTTTTCTAACCGGCGTTTTTAATCATTTTCTGGGCTTCATCAATTGTCCCGCTAATGTTAAGCACTGTATCCAACTGAGAGATAGTGATGAGTCTTTCGACAGCATCATTTAACCCGGTCAGTACAAACGTGCCATTTGAGTTTTTGCATAGGCGGTTAGCGACAAGTATTGCGCTCAGACCAGAAGAATCACAGTAACGGCAATTACTCAGGTCAAGTATAATATTCTTTTCGCCATTGCCGGAAACAAGCACCAGTTCTGATTTTAATGTCGGAGCGATGTGCGTATCCAGTTTTTCTTCCAATACTTTGATTAAAGTATGGTTTTCAAATTTTTCAATTTGGAATTCCATTTTAGATGGTATTAATTTAACAAAGCTAATTTATGCATTTTCTTCATCTTTTGTATCAGCTTTCTTCTTTTTTTGACTCTTTTCCATCTTATCTTTCAAAGCTGCCAGTTCAGAAATATCTCCGAGTGTTGTCTTTTCCATGGTAGTCGTGAGATTCCGTTGAACTTTCTTGGTCGTAGCCTGCTGAGTTTTTTCTTTAACTTCCTCAACATTTTTCTTTTCATCCTCGAAAACTCGGGTATGAGAAAGGACTATTTTCTTAGATCCTTTTGAAAATTCCATCACTTTGAATGAAAGTTTCTCATCAACTTTAGCGAGTTGACCGTTTTCTTTAGTAAGATGTTTCTGGGAAACAAATCCCTCTACACCATAAGAAAGTGCAACGATTGCGCCTTTATCGGTCATTTCTACAATTGTTCCTTCATGAACTGTATCTACTTCAAAGAGCGTTTCGAATACATCCCATGGATTTTCTTCGAGTTGTTTGTGACCTAAGCTAAGTCTTCTGTTGTCTTTATCGATTTCAAGAACAACTACTTCAACATCAGCACCGATTGAAGTAAATTCAGCCGGATGTTTGATTTTGCGTGTCCATGAAAGATCAGAGATATGAATCAGACCATCAACACCTTCTTCGATTTCAACAAAAACACCGAAGTTGGTGAAATTGCGAACCTTAGCAGTATGTTTACTTCCAACAGCATATTTCTCAGCAATTTTATCCCATGGATCAGTTTTCAGTTGTTTGATACCAAGTGACATTTTTCTTTCTTCACGATCGAGAGTTAAAACAACAGCTTCAACTTCATCTCCAACTTTCATAAATTCCTGAGCTGATCTAAGGTGCTGTGACCAAGACATTTCAGAAACGTGGATAAGACCTTCAACACCAGTAGTGATTTCAACAAAAGCACCGTAGTCGGCCATAACCACTACTTTACCTTTAACATGATCACCGATTTTGAGAGTTTCACTTAGTGAATCCCATGGGTGAGAAGTAAGTTGTTTCAGACCAAGAGCGATTCTCTTTTTGTCATCATCAAAATCGAGGATAACAACATTGAGTTTCTGATCAAGTTGAACGATTTCCTCAGGGTGATTAACACGACCCCATGAAAGATCGGTAATATGAATAAGACCATCTACGCCACCGAGGTCGATAAATACACCGTAGGAAGTGATGTTTTTAACAGTACCTTCAAGAACCTGACCTTTTTCAAGTTTTGCGATGATTTCTTTTTTCTGCTGTTCAAGTTCAGCTTCGATAAGAGCTTTGTGAGAAACAACTACGTTTTTAAACTCATGGTTAATTTTAACCACTTTAAATTCCATAGTTTTTCCAACAAATGCATCATAATCGCGGATAGGTTTAACATCAATCTGTGAACCGGGGAGGAATGCTTCGATTCCGAATACATCCACGATCATACCGCCTTTAGTTCTGCATTTGATATAACCTTTGATAATTTCATCCTGTTCCAAGGCGGAGTTAACCCGATCCCATGAACGCATTGCCCTAGCTTTTTTGTGTGATAATAAAAGCTGGCCTTTTCTATCTTCTTTGCTTTCAACATATATCTCAACAACATCACCTGGTTTCAGTTCGGGGTTGTAACGGAATTCGTTCAAACTTACAACACCTTCAGATTTGTAACCGATGTTAATAACAACTTCCCTTTTGTTCATTGAGATAACTGTACCGTCAATACATTCATTTTCAGCTACAGTTGAAAGAGTTTCGTCGTAAAGATCAGAAAATTTCTTTCTGTCTTCAGGTTTGTAATCGTCGTGCTTGTTATTAATAACAGCCCAATCAAAATCGTCAAACCCTACGTTACCACTTGATTTAGCACTGGGAGTGCTTTCTTTTTTAGCAGCAGTTTTGTCTTTGGTGGCAGGTTTGGTTTCTTCTTCTACAACTTCTGGAGCAACTTCTGCAACCGGTTCAGCTGGAACCTCGCTTACTTCAATTTTTTCTTCAACGGGCTCAGCTTTGAACTCAACTTCATTAACTTCAGTTTCTTCAACTTCATTAACTTCAGTTTGTTCAACTTCATTGTTAACACTCTCTGTATTTTCTACATTCTCCAGAGTAGCATCTTTTTCTTTTTCTGTCATTTAGATAATAAAATTTTAATTAATAAGTTAGACTTTATGTTGATTTTTCGAGCGGCAAAGGTAAGTTTTTCTTTTTTAAATCAGCAAAAAACATAAATAATAAATTAAAATTCAGGTGTTTCCGCAACATAATTATTAGTAAATTAAGTAATGGAAGGATTGTATTGAACAAATTCTCATCTGTGACACCCTAATTTTTGGTTGAAATTGGGTGGTGGGTGAAATAAAGGGATTGTGAATTTTCGTTCCTAAATTAATATTGCGCCAAATTGCACAAATCCATTATTTGCAATTTTATTGATAATGTTTTTATCGGGTGAAACATCATAAATATATTTAATGCGCAAAGTATTGTATATATGGATATTAGATCAATTTAATCTTAAGAATTCATTGATATTCTGAAAATTAGTGACTCCACCCAATTGAAAAAAAATCTAAAACCTATCATTCGGGTCATCTTGAATACTTAAAAAAGCTAAATTTGGATTCGAAAAAACTAAAGTCTCAAAAATGAAAATTGCAGTAATTGGAACCGGCTATGTTGGTTTAGTTTCTGGAACTTGTTTCGCTGAAACGGGTATTAGCGTTACCTGTGTTGATATTGATATCGAAAAAATCAATAAGCTGAAGCAAGGCGTCGTCCCAATATTTGAACCGGGTCTTGAAACCATGATTGAAAATAATGTTGCCAAAAATCGCTTGTTTTTCAGCACTGATATTCAGGAAAGCGTTAAAGAATGTGATGCTGTTTTCATAGCGGTTGGGACTCCTCCTGATGAGGATGGCAGCGCAGACCTTCAATACGTTTTAAAGGTTGCCGGTGATATTGGGAAGTATATGCAAGATTATCTGGTTGTTATAAATAAAAGTACTGTTCCAATTGGTACTGCAAATAAAGTTAAGGCCGCTATTCAGAATGAACTCACTAAAAGAAACTCCAAACTCGAATTTGATGTAGCTTCGAATCCTGAATTTCTAAAAGAAGGTGCTGCAATAAGTGATTTTTTAAAGCCCGACAGGATTGTTGTTGGAATAGAAACCGAAAAAGCACAGAAAATAATAGAAAAGCTTTATAAAGCATTTCTGTTAAATGGTCATCCGCTTCTGTTTATGGATATTCCTTCAGCTGAAATGACCAAATACACCGCAAATGCTATGCTTGCCACAAAGATCAGTTTTATGAACGACATTGCCAATCTTTGTGAAATAGTTGGTGCAGATGTAAATATGGTAAGGAAAGGAATTGGAAGTGATAGCCGGATTGGCACAAAATTCATTTATCCTGGCGTCGGTTATGGTGGCAGTTGCTTTCCAAAAGATGTGAAAGCACTTATTCGTACTTCGAACGAGAATAAATACTCCCTCGAAATATTACAGGCAGTAGAAAATGTTAACGAAAGACAGAAACAGGTATTGAGTACAAAGATTTTTAAACATTTCGGTAAAAATCTAAGTGGAAAAACTATTGCTTTATGGGGACTAAGTTTTAAACCCCAGACTGATGATATGCGTGAAGCACCATCCCTTGTAATTATTGAACAACTTCTAGGCGCAGGTGCAAAAGTAAAAGCGTATGACCCTGTAGCGATGGAAGAAGCAAAACATAAGCTTGGCAACACCATTACCTATTCAAAGGATATGTATGAAACATTAATTGATGCAGACGCGCTTGCAATTGTTACAGAATGGCCTGAATTCAGGGTTCCTAACTATATGGTTATGAAAAAACTTTTAAAGAATAAAGTCATTTTCGACGGAAGAAATATTTATGATCCGGCGGAAATGAAAGAAAATGGATACATATATTATAGTATAGGAAGAAAAACTGTTAATTCTGATAATATATGAAAAGAATACTAGTCACAGGTGGTGCGGGTTTCATCGGATCTCATCTGTGTGAAAGATTACTTAATGAAGGAAACGAAGTTATTTGTCTGGATAATTATTTTACTGGGAGCAGAAAAAATATTGTACACCTTCTCCCCCATCCATATTTCGAGCTGGTTCGTTCAGATGTGACCATGCCCTATTATGCTGAGGTTGATGAAATTTATAATCTGGCTTGTCCTGCTTCACCAATTCATTATCAGTACAACCCGATAAAGACAATAAAAACCTCGGTGATGGGGGCAATTAATATGCTTGGTCTTGCAAAAAGGGTTAAAGCAAAAATTCTGCAAGCTTCAACCAGTGAAGTTTACGGAGATCCAAAAATACATCCCCAACCCGAAGAATACTGGGGAAATGTTAATCCAATTGGCCCCCGCTCCTGTTACGATGAAGGTAAGCGATGTGCTGAAACTCTCTTCATGGATTATCATAATCAAAATAGAGTAAGAATTAAAATTGTAAGGATTTTCAATACCTACGGACCTCGCATGCACCCTAATGATGGACGGGTTGTTTCTAACTTCATCGTTCAGGCACTTCATAACCAAGACATTACTATTTACGGGGATGGAAGTCAAACCCGCAGTTTTCAATATGTAGATGATCTGGTAGAAGGAATAACCCGAATGATGCAGACACCCGACAGTATTATTGGTCCCGTTAATATTGGAAATCCCGCTGAATTCACAATACTTCAGTTAGCTAAGATGATTATTAAGATGACTGACTCCTCTTCTAAAATAATTAATCTGCCTTTACCAAAAGATGACCCAATTCAAAGAAAACCTGTTATTGACATAGCGAAGGAAGTTCTTGGAGGTTGGAAGCCAGAAGTTAATCTTGAGGAAGGACTTATTAAAACAATTGAGTATTTCAGGAATCTGAAATAATAGATTATTTTTTGTTAATTTGGAAATAGTATTTATGCTTTAATTCATTTTTCATTCTTTTATACAGAAAAGTCTTCAGTATTAATCCAGAAACATTATAATAAAATGAAAGGAATAATTCTCGCTGGTGGTTCAGGGACTCGTTTATATCCAATCACAAAAAGTATATCAAAGCAAATCATTCCTGTTTACGATAAGCCAATGATTTATTATCCACTTTCAGTTCTGATGCTTTCAGGAATCAAGGAAATCCTTATAATCTCCACACCAAAAGATCTACCTTTATATAAAGAACTTCTCGGCGATGGAAAACAATTGGGTTTAAGCCTTGAATATGCTGAACAACCTTCACCTGATGGACTTGCACAAGCATTCCTAATTGCTGAAAAGTTCCTGGGAAACTCACCTGCTTGTCTTATTTTGGGGGATAATATCTTTTATGGACATGGATTTGGAAATATCTTACTGGAAACGGCCAAAATTAAATCCGGAGCCGTTGTTTTTGGATATTATGTTACAGATCCTGAGAGATATGGAGTAGCGGAGTTTGATGAAAAGGGAAATGTTCTTAGTCTTGAAGAAAAGCCCGAAAAACCAAAATCAAATTACGCGGTAACTGGCTTGTATTTTTATGATAACACAGTGGTTACTAAGGCAAAATCTCTAAAACCTTCACCTCGTGGAGAGCTTGAAATTACAGATTTGAACAAGCTTTATCTTGAGGAAGGAAGCTTGCATGTTAAGTTAATGGGAAGAGGAATGGCATGGCTCGATACCGGAACACAGGACAGTCTTCTGCAAGCCTCCAATTATATTTACACCATCGAAAAGAGGCAGGGTCTGAAAATTTCATGTATTGAAGAAATTGCTTATAAAAGGGGATTTATTGATAAACCACAGCTCCTTAAACTAGCCAAAGAACTGGGTAAGAGTCAGTATGGGGAATACCTTGTGAACATTGCGAATGAGAAGATTTTGACTTTTAACGACTAATGGAGTTACAGAATAATTAAGCAACAATAATGATACCATTTATATCAGTTTTATAAGATGAATTCCAAAATTACAGATATACCCGGATTAATAGTATTTGAGCCCAGGGTTATTGAAGATAGCCGTGGATATTTTTACGAGAGTTATAATAAAGAGAAGATGACGTCTCTGGGAGCAGAGATGGAATTCGTTCAGGATAACCAGTCGAAATCACAATATGGAGTTATCAGAGGATTGCATTACCAGAAAAATCCGTTTGCACAGACAAAACTTGTAAGAGTTTTAGAGGGAAAGATTTATGATGTTGCTCTTGATCTGCGAAAAGGTTCACCTGGATTTGGAAAGTGGTTCGGAATAGAATTAAGTGCTGAAAACAATTTACAGTTATTTATACCCAAAGGATTTGCTCATGGCTTTTCGGTTTTAAGTGAAAAAGCTGTAGTTCTTTACAAATGTGATGTTCTTTATAATCAGGCGTCTGAAGCAGGTATTAAATGCACAGATAAATCTCTGAATATAGATTGGAGAATTAAAGCTGGAAGTGAGATTATTTCCGCAAAAGATTTAAACCAACCCGATTTTGAGAACGCAGATTATAACTTTATTTTTAAAGATTAGAAACCTTAAAAACCGGATACTATACTATGACAAAAATTCTGGTTTGTGGAGCAAAAGGTCAGTTAGGATCTTCTCTGTCTGAAATTGCTGCGAATTATCCCGAATTCAATTTAGATTTAACGGATATTGAAAATCTAGATATTTTGGATCCGATTTCTCTGGAACATTATGTTAAGGAGACAAAACCCGCATATATTATTAATTGTGCAGCCTATACTGCCGTTGATAAAGCAGAAACAGAAAGAGAAAAGGCATTTAGCCTGAATGCTGAGGCAGTGAAAAATCTCTTAAATGCTGCAAATCAATTTAGCATCCGTTTAATCCATATTTCAACCGATTATGTATTTAATGGAAGGAATCACAACCCCTATAAAGAGCATGATATCACTGATCCTGATTCAGTTTACGGATTAAGTAAGCTTAAAGGAGAGATGTACCTTGAAGATTCTGAAAATGCTATTATTATAAGAACATCCTGGTTGTATTCGCAGTTTGGCCAAAACTTCATGAAGACGGTGCTGCGAATCGGGGGCTCAATGGACGAAATAAAGATTGTTTTTGATCAGATTGGAACACCTACGTTTGCGGGAGACCTTGCTGAGTGTATCCTTAAGATTATAAAAATCTCTGAAGAAAATAGTTCCCGTTTTGCTCCTGGAATATACCATTACTCCAATGAAGGAGTTGCAAGCTGGTATGATTTCGCTCTCGAAATTGTGAATATGCAGGGTTTAAAAACCAAGGTGAAGCCAATAGAAACAAGTGAATATCCACTTCCAGCACCCCGACCACAGTATAGTGTATTAAACAAACGAAAAATCAAGGATACGTTTGGAATTGTGATCCCCCACTGGAAGGATTCACTTAGAAAATGCTTAAATATTTAAATAAAGTATTTAATATGGAAAACTCAGAAATGTTAAAATCGGTAAGAGCAAAGGCTCAGCAATGGCTTGGTTCGGAATTTGATTCAGAAACACGCAAGAGCGTTACAAATATGCTCGAAAACGATGAAAAAGAGCTGATAGAATCTTTTTATAAAGATCTTGAATTCGGAACAGGAGGATTACGTGGAATTATGGGACCGGGTACTAACCGAATGAATATTTATACCGTTGGGATGGCAACTCAGGGATTGTGTAACTATATTAAAAAGGAGTTTTCACATGTAAAACATCTGAAGGTTGCAATAGCTCATGACTGCCGAAACAACAGCCGGCTATTTGCTGAAACTACGGCAGAAATCTTCTCAGCGAATGGCTTCAAAGCCTATCTGTTTGATAGCCTGCGCCCTACGCCAGAACTGAGTTTCGCTATTCGTCATTTGGGCTGCCAAACAGGGGTTGTGATAACGGCATCCCACAATCCAAAAGAATACAATGGTTACAAAGCTTATTGGGATGATGGTGGACAGATTATTGAACCACATGATACCAATATTATTCTTGAAGTAGAAAAGATAAAATCCATCTCAGACGTTAAGTTTAAGGGAGGCGAAAAACCTGAAATTCTTGGACTTGAAATAGACGAAATCTACACTGATAAAATCAAGGCACTATCTGTTAATCCCGAAATTATTGCTCGGCAAAAAGATTTGAAAATAGTTTATACGCCTATTCATGGAACCGGCGTGAAACTCGTCCCTCTAGTATTAAAAAAGATGGGGTTCACAAATATTTATAATGTACCGGAACAGGATATAACTGATGGGAATTTCCCGACTGTGAAATCTCCAAATCCTGAAGAATCTGCAGCCTTAGCTATGGCAATTGAAAAGGCCAATAAGGTAGATGCAGACCTTGTTTTAGCAACAGACCCTGATGCCGACCGGGTAGGTGTAGCAATAAAAGACTCTACCGGCAAAATTATCCTTATGAATGGGAATCAAACTGCAACCTTATTAATTTACTACCTCATCAATCAATGGTCTGCCAAAGGAAAACTTAAAGGAAAGGAATACATATGCAAAACTATTGTTACAACTGATTTATTGAATGTTATTGCCGATGCATATAACGTGAAGCATTTCGATGTTCTTACAGGCTTTAAATACATTGCTGACATTCTTAAAACCTATGAAGGTAAACTTCAATTTATCGGGGGAGGTGAAGAAAGCTACGGATATTTAGTTGGAGATTTTGTGAGAGATAAAGATGCAGTAATGAGTTGCGCATTGATTGCTGAAGCTGCAGCATGGGCAAAGGATCAAGGGAAATCTTTGTACGATATTTTGATTGATATCTACGTGCAATATGGGTTTTTCAAGGAAGCCCTGGTTAATGTTGTAAGAAAAGGTAAAGAAGGAGCTGAAGAAATTCAGAAGATGATGGACGGCTACAGGACTAATCCCCCGAAAAAAATAAATGGCTCTGATGTATTGGTGATTCACGATTACCTGTTGAAAAAATCCTACGACAAAATCAAAAATACGTCAAGTGCCATCTCACTGCCAAAATCAAATGTTCTACAATTTCTACTTGCCGATGGTACAAAGATTACAGTAAGGCCATCAGGTACTGAGCCAAAAATTAAGTTTTACTTTAGCTTGAATGAGAAGTTGAAAAGTAGTGAAGAGTATTCAAAAGTTGAGAAAATCCTTGATGAGAGAATTGAGGCGATTAAAAAAGATATGGAACTTTAAGACCTTAAACCTTTCAGGTATAAGACCGGACAGGTTTGGTTAGAAAAAATCTTCCGGGAAATTAACAAGATACAGCCTTTCCGTGGCCCTTGTGAAAGCAGTATAAAGCCACCTCAGATATTCAAGGTTTAGCATCTCTTCCTTAAAAAAACCCAGATCAATAAAAACTGCTTTCCATTGCCCTCCTTGGGCTTTATGACAAGTTACCGCATATGCAAACTTTACCTGAAGTGCATTGAAATAAGGATTTTCTCTAATTTTTTTGACTTTATCTTTACGATTTGGAGTTTCATCATAATCTAGAAGTATTTTCTCAAAAAGCTCTCTCTGTTTTTCGGAACTCATGGAGGCCGTTTCAAGTGAAAGTGTATCAATGAGAATTTTCGCTTCTACTTCAATGTTTTGGTAATCAATCAGACTCAGTCGTACATCCGCATACCTGTAGTCATAAACCGTATGAAATGCATATATTTTCTCAAGCCGTGCAATATCACCATTGGCAATAAAGTCAAGATTATTTTCTGGCGATATCCAGAAATAATTATTCTTCACAACCATTAAAAGATCACCGGCAGATATTTCCTCCTCCTTCCAAAGAATCTGATTTCGTATACCTGTGTTAAAACGGTTAGCTCGTTTGTTAGTTCTGGAAATTACAATGGTTTCACTTTCGCCATATTTAGAATAGCAATTTTCAATTTCCTCAAGAACCTCGGTTCCAGAAATTGCAATTATATCTGTAAATTTTGCTGTTTCAATTTTTGGAATAACAATCTTCTTATCAGTAATTTGTTGACGAATTCGTGTTGCGTTTTCCAGAATACCTGAATCCAGAGCCTGCCTAACGATATCCGAGAGAAAGTACTCGGTAACTGTCATTCCCATCTTTTCAAGATGTTGCTTATCAAGTGCCGGGGAAACATCTAGTCCAACAGGAGGCAACTGTGCCGTATCACCTATTAAAATAAGATAGCAATTTTCACTACTGTGAACATAAGAAATCAAATCACTGAGCAGATCACCGCTTCCAAAAATATTACTGTCAGATACCTTATCACCAATCATCGACGCCTCATCAACCAGAAAAAAAGTATTTTTGTGTAAATTTCTGTCAAGCCCAAAATCTCCAAGCCCATCTTTCCCTGATTTCTGCCTGTAGATTTTTTTGTGAATTGTATAGGCCTGAGTGTGTGTGTAACCTGATAAAACCTTTGCCGCTCTACCTGTTGGCGCTAACAATACTGACTTTTGTTTTATTTCATTGAGCGTTTGCACCAAGGAGTTTACAATGGTTGTTTTACCTGTTCCAGCATATCCCTTGATAAGAAAAATATGCTCTGGAGAAGGACTGAACAAATACTCAGCCAAGAGTCGTAAAAGTGTATCTTGACCTTGTGTTGGTTCGAATTCTAAATTTATGATGAGTTTACTATAGAGGAAGTCAGAAAGCATGAGGACAAATTAAAAGGTGAATTGAGGTTATTAGGTTAATCACAAAAGGTAAAAGATAAAAGGGAAAATTAATTCTAAATTTAAATTTAATAATTCATTTTTTTACTAAATTTGTCAGCGAACTAAAAACCAATATAAAAATTTAGATTAATGAGAACAGTTATTCAGGTAGTTTTAGTAATAGCCATAGTGTTTCTAAGTTACATGGTATATGAAAGTATAATGAATCCGATACGCTTTATCAAGCTTCAAAAAGCCAGAGAGGCTAAAGCAATTTCAAGAATGATAGATATTCGAGAATCAGAGAAAGCATATAAAGATATGAAATTAAAATATACCGCTGATTTTGATAGTCTTATTGAATTTTTGAAAATTGATTCCTTTTCTGTTATTAAGGCTACAGGAGAAATTCCAGAGAGTTTACTTGATAGTGTTGGTCTGAAAAAAGCTAAAGAGATTGCTTTGGAAAGAGGCATTATAAAAAGAGAAGTTACACGTGTTGCTGTTTTGGATTCACTCTTCGGTAAAAACTACCCAGTTGACTCACTAAGGTTAGTTCCTTTTGCTGGTACTGCGCAGTTTAAAATGGTTGCAGATGAATATGTAACTCCATCAAAACTTACTGTAAAAGTCCTTGAAGTAAGCGTATTATATGAAGTGTTACTTAATGGTCTAGAGCCACAACTAGTAGTAAACTATGCTGATGAAAGAAAAAAAATTACAAGTTTTCCTGGTCTGAAATTAGGCTCGTTAACTGAAGGTACTCTTACAGGTAACTGGGAATAATAATGGATTATTCATATATCAGAGAAGAATTTGATATTGCCAACATTGCTAAAAGTATATTATCCATCCAGGTATCTCTGGATGGATTTTCTTTTGTTATTACCTCATCCGAGAACCAAAATAATATTGATTATATCTACATTAAGAGTACAAAATCTCCAAATATTAAAGGTGTTGAAGATGAACTTGAGTCTTTTAAGGGTTTCGATCTAAAAGAATTTTACTCCATCCGAATTATGATTTTTGAACCGGGCTTCACTCTGATACCTGATTCATTTTTCGATCTCAGGGATATGAAAGCTTATTTAAGGCTTAACCATCCCACCAAATCCAAAACAAAGAATATTTCAAATCGTATTTTAGCTGCAAAAGCGTTTTGTGTTTTTACAATGGAAGAAAGTCTTTATGAACTTCTTAAAAAAAAGTATCCTGGCGCTGACTTCTGTCATACTTCTCTGCCACTTTGCTCTATGGCTATTAACAAAGGAAATGATGGATGCTTTATTCAAATCTATGGAAAATCTTTTGAGCTTGTTATTATTAAAGACCATAAGCTCAATCTTTATAATGTTTTTGATTTTCAATCAGAAAATGACATTATCTATTTCGTGCTAAACGCATATAAATCAACAGGTCTAGACCCATTAATCCATCCATTACTAATTGCAGGATTACTGCAAAAATCTTCGGATATTACGACTATTGCCGGAAAATATATTAAGGAAATTAGTTTTTATAACTCAGGAAATTTTAATATTCCTGAACTGGAGGAATACCAATATTCATCTCATAATTTTTTAAACCATAAGGAGATATTGAATTGCGAATTGTAAGCGGATCCTACAGGGGTAAAACAATAAATCCACCTAAAAATTTCAGAGCAAGACCAACAACTGATTTTGCAAAAGAAGGCCTTTTCAATATCCTGGCTAATGTTTTTGATTTTGAAGAGATTGAAGTACTTGATTTGTTTTCAGGTACAGGAAGTATTGGGTATGAATTTGCATCAAGAGGTGCAATTAGTATAGATATGGTTGAAAGAAATTTTCTTCATACTGAGTTCATTCGTAAGACACTGCAAGAAATTGGAATCACCAACGCCCGTGTAATAAAATCAGATGTTTTCATTTATATTGAGCGCGTAAATAGGCCATTTGATATTGTATTTGCTGATCCCCCTTATGAATTGGAAGATATTGCAACAATTCCTGACAAAGTGCTCAATGGGAGATTATTAAAAGACAATGCATGGTTTATTCTGGAACATGGAAGTAAGGTTAGTTTTAAAGACCATCCGCACTGTTTTGATCAACGTAATTACGGAAATGTGCATTTTAGCTTTTTTAGAAAAACGGATATCGTGAATCCTGATTCTACGGATTGATATTTTGTTATTTCTAATCCACTTCATCTCGGGTCCCCCTGAATCTGAGCAAAAGCTATATTTGGATAAAACGAAACTTTACTTATTTAATCATTTCACAAAACATTCGGGGTTTAAACCCGTCATGTTTAATGTTGCGAAAAACTAAAAATCAGCTAATCTTAATGGTTTTTTTGAAAATCACCAAGTTTTTCTGAACACAATGCCGTCCATTATCGATTTAAAGAGATTTAAAGGTTCTAAAAACTTTTGCCCCCTCTTGGAAACCTTTTCTGGGATTGCCTGATAGACGAAGGAGAAACTCCCATTTTACTTTTAAAAGCCCTACTGAAATAATAATTTGATTTAAAGCCTAACTCAAAACTTATTTCTTTAATGGATTTCCCACCTGAAAGAATCATATCCTTTGCCCTAATTATTTTGAGGTCAAGATGATATTTCAAAGGTGGAACACCCGTATAATTTTTGAACATTTTCCTGAAATATGAATATCCCAGGTTATTATCTTCTGCAAGCTTTTTAAAATCCAGATCTTTTTCGATGTTTTCACGGATATAAAAACACACTTCATTGATAATTTTTTCTATTCTTTTTCCTGTAAATGGACCTTGTTTTCTAAGTGAAATAATATAACCCAGTAACTTCATTACCATTCCTGCAGACACCTGTTGATACCCTGGTTTCTCTTCTACTATAAAATCAAATATCTTCTGATAAGTATCAACAAATTCTTCCTGCTCTCCAATAAAAATGACAGGTTTATTGTCGAAGAATAAGGGATTCAACAAAATCCCCCGAGCAATATGTCCTTCAAATCCAATATAATTTTCTGTCCAACCTGAGTTTTGATTTGGCCTGTACCGATGCCATACACCGGGTCTTGTAATTAACAGAGAACCGGATTTGATATTGTATTTTCCATTTTCATCTTCATAAATACCCGAGCCTTCGGTGATGTAATTTATCTGGAATTCATCAAGTACCCTTCCTTTATCCCAAAGGAAGTAATAGTTTCCCGGATGAGTATTTTTAGGATAATTTGCTTGTTCGGGAACAATTTCTCTGCCTGCGACTTTCAGATACAGTCCCCACTTAATATCTTCATCTGAAGGAGTAAGATATTTAAAGAAATTATTCATGATTTTTTATCAAAAATACCATTCTGATTTGAAGATACCTATGTGGGCTAATTTATTTTAGAAATTAAAATTTCGCGAATAACTGAGAAATCATCTTACTATCGGGAAATAATAAAACACTTTTGGTAAATCATTTCCTTTTGCGAAATTTTAACAAAATAACTACCCACTGCCAGGTTATCAATTTCAATTTCAACACCTTCGCTTCCCTCGGGAAAATTCTTTTGGTAACAAACCCTTCCTGTGATGTCCATAATTTGAATAATCCGTGGTTCAAGTGTTCTTAAAGAACTTGGCCATTGTATATTCAATATCTTGGTGGCAGGGTTTGGATAAACTACAAAATCTGATATTCCATTAAAATCGTTTTCACCTGTTATTATGCTGAATTCTACGAATAATGGCATTTCGGTGACATTTACCATTACATTTCCCGGTATGAATTTGGAACCAGAGGACTTTCAATTCCGACAACTGGTTTATTCAGATCGCTGGGTTTAAGCCAAGTCGGACTTCCCCATATTGCAGGACAAACATCAATTTTAGCGTCTTTAAGGGTTTTGTAATATTTATCAAAATCCCAGAAACCATTCCATTTATTATATTCAAACTGGTCATTAACTTCTTCAGTAAAACTCCATGGATGGTATTCCCTTATAAACCCAACTGCTTTCATTTTATCCTGAGGTACATCAATAAAGGCATTCGTCCCAATAAATTTATCCATGGTATAAATCGGTTTATGCACATTCAGTTTAATATCTGTAGAATGGATACTTTTGGTATTTATAAGAGTATCCCTAATAACTATATTGCTATCGAGAATGCAAGGCATAAAGGCCTGAGACAACACCCTGAAATGGCTACTGAAGAGGGAGTTATTAGGAAGCCAAAAAATTATTAATACTAAAAAGACTCTTGTCATAGGATTAAGATCGAGGCACTTAAATTACATATAATGGATTCAATATGCAATTCTATGGATCGCATAATAAGAAAATTAAATAAAATAACGAAGCTACATCGAATTCCCAATCCCAACCAATGCTACTGCTATCAATATAACACCAATTCCAACAGTTATTGTCATTTTTGTTTTAGGGCTTACTCCGGTCCATTCTTTACGGTAAATTCCCCACATGTTTGCGGTAAGGATTATTGTTGACATATGCAATATCCAGGAACTTGCACCATTCCCCAATTTACTTTCTCCCATTCCATAAAAGAAAAACTGCATAAACCATGTTGTTCCGGCCAGTGCGCAAAACAAATAGTTGTTTAAAAGTGGAGCTGATTTTTTAGTGAAATCGCCATAGGATTTATTTTTCAGACTAAGTATGGTTGTCCAGATCAGGTTTGTTGTTAACCCTCCCCACAAGATTACTACAAAAGCAACATTATTCTGAAAAAGCGGATTATAACCATTTGCTACAGCAGCTTCAGCCATTGGTTTTCCGGCTTCAATTCCAAAATTGAAAAATGAACTAAGAATACCTGAAATAACAGCAATTATAAGTCCTTTAGAAAGATTGAATTCGGCAACACTTGCTTTTTGTTTATCTTCAGATAATTCCTTTTCTTTCATCATCCCGGCTTTTCCGGAAATTGCAATACCAGCAATACAAACCACTACCCCCAGAAG
>Ga0136636_10000155_pt1 | contig 29425 bp, 25 predicted proteins | sample AntDrymUQ8522106_2_FD_104653 | JGI IMG/M metagenome (GOLD analysis project Ga0136636, IMG submission 104653) | Polar desert sand microbial communities from Dry Valleys, Antarctica - metaG UQ852 (21.06) | ecosystem: Environmental > Terrestrial > Soil > Desert | place: Antarctica: Dry Valley... | reverse complement strand
GCACAAAGAAAGTCAACTCACAGGCAAAGAAGTGGCTTGGGCTTGCGGCTTTACCACGCACAGTTATTTCATTCGCGTCTTTCGGGAGCATTTCAAAATGTCCCCGCAAGCGTGGCGTGCGGACCAGTGAACGTGTGGGTGCGGTGTTGCTTGTGCGCTTAGCAACACAACGGTGTGTCGGCGCGGCTGGCGCGTTACGCACCCAAACGCTGGCTTTTAAACCGCTAGGCGAAACAAGGCCGTCATTGCGAACGACGTTCAACAATCCACCCGTCCCCAAGCCAGGGAATGGCGCGCTGCGCTCGCAGTGACGGCGGGTTTTCACGCGGTGCAGTGACATCGTCGCCGTTGGGGCATCACGGTTAAAACACATCCGTCATTGCGAACGCAGTGAAGCAATCCACCTGGTTGCAAGCCCTGGACTGCCGCGCTGCGCTCGCAGTGACGGCACGGGTTTCGTGCGCTGCCGTGACGGCTGAGTTTTGGCGTGGCTTTGTCGTCAGGACAGTTAGGAACTTTTGCGACAGAACATGCAGTTTTGTCGGGAAGATAACAATGCTATTTGAGGTGACATTTTTCCTTCTAGTAGTCTCTAAATTCCTTTTAAAAACAAATATTTATGATGTTTTCCGAGGTGTTGTTTTGCCTCGCATTCAGCATGGCACGGAAGCTGCAATAAGGGAAGGACGCGGATTCAAGTCCTGCCCAAACGTAGCCCGGATAGCAAGACATACAGGCTCGTCAAGCTGACAAGGTCGCGGCTAGGCACCTTAGGTCTTTCAACCCTTTCTTTCTTGAATGGAGCACTGTGATGGCAAAACTTCGGCAAATCGCTTTCTACGGCAAAGGTGGTATCGGTAAATCGACCACATCTCAAAACACGTTGGCTACGACCCCAAAGCAGACTCAACCCGTCTGATCTTGCACGCTAAGGCACAAGACACCATCTTGTCGCTGGCCGCTGAAGCAGGCTCGGTGGAGGATCTCGAGCTGGAAGACGTCATGCGTATCGGCTACAAAAACATCCGCTGCGTCGAATCCGGTGGCCCAGAGCCAGGAGTCGGCTGCGCGGGTCGCGGTGTGATCACTTCCATCAACTTCCTGGAAGAAAACGGCGCTTATGACGGCGTGGACTATGTGTCTTACGACGTGCTGGGTGACGTGGTGTGCGGTGGCTTTGCCATGCCCATCCGTGACAACAAGGCGCAAGAAATCTACGTCGTGATGTCGGGCGAAATGATGGCCATGTACGCGGCCAACAACATCGCCAAGGGCATTTTGAAATACGCCAATTCCGGCGGTGTGCGTTTGGGCGGCTTGGTCTGCAACGAACGCCAGACCGACAAGGAATACGAATTGGCCGACGCCTTGGCTGGCATGCTGGGCTCCAAGCTGATTCACTTTGTGCCCCGCGACAACATCGTGCAACACGCCGAGTTGCGCCGCATGACGGTGATTGAGTACGCACCTGAATCCAAGCAAGCGGGTGAATACCGCACGCTGGCGAGCAAGATCCAAAACAACGGTGGCAACTGCACCATTCCTACCCCCATCACCATGGATCAACTCGAAGACATGTTGATGGAGTTCGGGATCATGGACCAAATCGACGAGTCCCAAGTCGGCAAAAATGCGGCTGAACTGGCTGCTTGAACCACCCCCGTTGCTTGCTCACTGCGTGTAGCCGCCTCCCCCCTCTAGGGGGCGAACCCCAGCGGACTGGCTAAGCCAGTTCCGCGGGTTTCCTGGTCGATAGATGAGCCACGAAGGCTTTGGCCGCATGGTCTTGCTGGCCGGAAGGCTGGTGGTGGTCAACAAACAGCTGCGCGACGTGCATCGTTTTGGCTTTGCCTCGCTGGCCAAGCTGGCGCAGGCGGGCAACAAGTTTGTTGACGAAGCCGTCACCATGATTCGCACCTATCCGGCAGTTGCACAGTACGCAGCGGACTGACCTTGAGCACTTCTGTGCAAGAACTGAAATCGAGCCTGAAAAAGCTCAACGCCCGTGCCACCCAGGCCAAGATGGATTTACACGATTTGTCGGAAGAGCTGCCCACCAATTGGCAGTCGGTGATGGAAGTGGCGCAGCGTTGTTTTGACGCCCACGCCAAGTTGATGGATGCACGCCAAGCCCTGGCCCAAGTCGAAGCCATGGGCTCGAACTGACGTTGAAGGAGAAATGTGAAATGAGCAAGCCATTCAGTGTGACCCTGCCCAGCGGTGAGCAGTGGACTCCGTCATTTGTGACCGCGTTGGACGATCAAAAATGCATTGGCTGTGGCCGATGCTTCAAAGTGTGCTCGCGCGGGGTGTTGGAACCGGAACGTGTCAATGACTTTGCATCACCGTTGACCTAGACGACGATGATGACGAAGAGTACGAAAAAAAGGTCATGACCATCGCCCACGGCGAGCTGTGCATTGGCTGCACTGCTTGTGCAAGCATTTGCCCGAAAAAGTGCTACTCGCACGCGCCAAAAGCAGTGTGATGGGCGCGGTGGCAGCCGTTGCAGTTGCCAAGCCCTGAAATAACGGAAGAAATCAATCATCGCTGGTTGACGTCAAGTCGACCGATCGGTGCGCTGTGCTAAAACGGATGCCTCTTAAAAACAATGAGGGGCATCCTGTGATAAATCGCCTGCGCCAACGTCTGATTTTGCCTTTGCTTTGCCTTGTCGGGTGGTGTGCTGCGCTCGGCAGCACACACGCCCAAGTGGTACAGACGCCTCGTTCAGTGTGGACGCCCCCACGCCTCATCATCAACGCGCCCAACCTGCAGCCTGTGGTGCTCGACGCGGTCAAACTCGATACGGAGGTGCACGGCACCGAGGCCTTGACCCGCCTTGAGTTGAGATTCGTTAACCCCAATGGCCGGATTCTGGAAGGCGAGTTGCAGTTCCCGCTGCTGGCGGGACAAAGCGTGATCGGCATGGCGATGGATGTCAACGGCGTGCTGCGCGAAGCGGTGCCGGTGGACAAGGCCAAAGGCCAAGAGGTGTTTGAAGACGTGATTCGCCAGCGCATCGACCCGGCGCTGTTGGAAAAAACGCAGGGCAACAACTTCAAACTGCGCGTCTATCCCATCCCTGCCAACGGCACCAAGCGCGTGGTGCTGCGCATTTTGGAGACGCTGCCTCTGCGCAGTGGCCACATCGTGCTGCGCCTGCCGCTGAACTATGCCGACAAGTTGGCGCACTTGGACTTGACCCTCAAAGTCTTCAGCGCCGATGTCCCACAAGCCAGCTTGGGCAGCCAAACCGGCGTACTCACCTTTGCGCGCCAAGGCGCGGTGTATGAAGCCCGTTTGCAGCGCGAAAACTTTGTACAGCGTGACCTCTTGGAAGTGCGCGTACCTGCGCCTAGCAGCGCCACCGTCACCACCCAGCGCTTCAACGGGCAAACCTACTTCCGCGTGGCGCTGCCAGCTCCTGCGGCCAAACCCAGCCAACGCACTCTGCCCAAACACGTGGCGCTGTATTGGGATGCATCTGCCTCTGGCCTAGAGCGCGACCAAGCACGTGAATTTGCACTGCTGGATGCCTACTTCAAGGCCATGGGGCAGGGCAGCGTCACCCTGGTGACGTTTCGGGATGTGGTGGAGAAGCCGCAGACCTTCACCATCGAAGGCGGTAACTGGAGTCGCTTGAAAGCGCAGCTGACCCAAACGCCGTTTGACGGGGCCACCCGCTACGGTGGCCTGCCCAAGGTGGCGGGCGCGGGTGAAGCGTTGTTGGTGTCAGATGGCATCAACAACTACGGCAAAGAAGCCTTGCCCGCGCTGGGCATGCCGGTGTTTGCCGTGTCCTCAGTCGTGAGCGCTGACGCCGCCGCACTGCAAAGCATGGCCGAGCGCTCGGGTGGGCGATTGATTGACCTGCAACGCCTCACCCCGAAAGAAGCCGTGGCGCAACTGCTGAATGATGGCGTGCAGATGGCCGATGTGGGCGGCGTGGGTGTCTCGCAACTGGTGCAGGAGTCGCGCTGGCCGCAAGACGGGCGTTTCATGTTGGCGGGCGTCGTGGCACCGGGCGGTGGCACGCTGCAAGTGCAGTTGCACACACCGGGAACCCCGGCGCTGCGCACGGTGGAGATCGCCGTCCCCGCTCCCACAGCCGACGCACCCAGTTCCGCGCTGGCTGCGCTGACCTGGGCGCGCCTGAAACTGGCCGAACTCGATGGCGACTACACCCTCAAACGCGGCGAGATTCGCCGCCTGGGGCAACTGTTTCGCCTGCCCACGCGGGAAACCTCGCTCATCATCCTGGACCGCGCTGAAGACTACGCCCGCCACGACGTCGAAGCACCGCCCGAACTGGCGGTGGAAGTGGCTCGGCTCAAAGCGATGGGTGTGAGTAACCGGGACGCGGATCGGGGGCGACACCTTGAGCGCATCGCGACGCAGTTCCAAGCCAAGGTGACGTGGTGGCAGCGTGACTTTGCCGACGAGGCGCGGGCGCTGGCAGAGCGCAAAGATCGGGACGCTAAAACGCCCACGAACCGCCCTGACATCCCGATCAATTCCAGCAACCCGAGGTCGATTCGGTCCAAATGGGAAGGGCGTGTGGCATTGGCGCGGTCACGGAACGAAGAGTCCCTTGAAGCACCGCCGCTGGCGTTTGTGCCGCCGCCTGATGTGGCGCCGATTCAGAGTGCGGCTACGCCTCCGCCGCCGATGCCATCGCCTATCTCCACAGCCACCTTTGCTGCGCGAACCGTGGAGGTGCGAGGTTCACCGGCCGCCGCGCCTGGACAGGTGACTGCGGGCATTGCCTTGCAAAAATGGACACCCGATGCCCCCTACATCCGGCGTCTCAAAGAAGCCGAGCCTAACCAGATTTACGCCATCTACCTCGACGAACGCCCTACTTGGCGCAACAGTTCGGCTTTTTATCTGGATGTGGCCGACTTGCTGACCGACACAGGGCAAACAGCGCTGGCCTTGCGCGTGCTGTCCAACATTGCCGAAATGAACTTGGAGAATCGCCACCTGTTGCGCATCTTGGCCTACCGCCTGATGCAGGTGAAAGAACCGAAGCTGGCTATTGCCGTGCTGGAGAAAGTGCGTGATCTGGCACCCAACGAGCCGCAAAGCCACCGCGATCTGGGGCTGGCCTTTGCGGCGAATCAGCAAGCGCAAAAAGCCGTCGATGCGTTGTGGGAAGTCGTTTCCACCCCCTGGCCGCGCAGTTTTCCTGACATGCCGCTGATCGCTCTGGCAGAGCTGAACGCACTCATTGCCACGGCTGACGACAAGCCTGACACCAGCCGTATTGACCCGCGTTTGCTGAACAATCTGCCGCTGGATTTGCGCGTGACGCTCTCGTGGGACGCTGACAATTCCGATATGGACTTGCACGTCACCGACCCCAATGGCGAAGAAGCATCTTTTAGGAATCCCTTGACGGTGCAAGGGGGGCGCATGTCGCCTGACAACACCATGGGCTATGGGCCCGAGGAGTTCTCGCTCAAAAAGGCGAAACCTGGCAAATACATGGTGCGAGCCAACTTCTACGGCCACCGCCAACAAGTGGTCGCTGGTGCCACCACGCTGCAACTCAAGCTGCAAACCGGCTTTGGCACGCCCAAGCAACAAGAAAAAATTGTCACCCTGCGCCTGCAAGGTCAGGCCAGCATGGTGACCGTGGGCGAATTTGAGGTGAAGTGAGTTGGTGAGCGTCGTGTGCGGTCGTCGTCACTGACTGGCTATGCGGTCAGGCGGTTGCACACGCGCGCCAGCTAACTGCGTGCCGCCAATGAAGATGTCACTGCTGCTGCGCCAACCCCGCCCGCACGCCCTCAATGCGCGCACGGTTCACGCCCATGTCGCCTTTGCCCACCCGTGAGGCGGAGCGCACCTGGATCACTTGACTCACTGGGTCAAACCAGAACTCCACGTCGTCCACGAACTTCATCAAACGGCTGGTGTATTGCGCGTACAGGTAGTCCGGTGTTTCAGACACCAGCGCAGCACCGGGCGTGGCTTGGATGATGGCTTTGATGTTGGCCAGCGTGGCTGCACCGTCGCCTTTGAGCGCTAGCGGTGCGATCCGCGCATAGGCCCGTTGCGGGTGGTTGGCGTACAAATCGGCCTGGCTGCTGACGCTGTTGGCGGTGGGCGATGGCGCTTTGAGACGCCCGGCAGAGACGCCTAGGTCTGATGGCGCTGTGCCTGTGAACGCATTGGACTGGCCCGCCAAGATGCTGCCCATCACCAAGACGCCGATGCCAATCGTCAGCCATTTCAAAATGTCCATGGAGTCCGCCTTGTTGTTTGGAAGAAGACGGCCATCGTAGCTAACAAACCACAACGGTGCTGGTGTCGGCATCCTCGTGGTGGCTTGTTCAGCTTTCAGATGGATTCGACATCAACGTGAAAACCGCCGTCATGGCGAACGAAGTGAAGCAATCCATGCACCGAGAAGCCGTGGACTGCCGCTTCAGCTCGCAGTGACGGCCGGGTTTTCAGGCTATTTGGCGACTTCCTCGCCAATGAAGTTAACCCTGCGCCACCGGCCGCTTGGGGTTGCTGCACCAGTCGCTCCAACTGCCGGCGTACAGACTGGTGTGGCCCAGGCCTGCGATTTCCATGGCAAGCATGTTGGGCACGGCGCTGACGCCACTGCCGCAGTGGTGAACCACGCTGGCCGGATCGCGCCCGGCCAGCAGGGCGTCAAACTCAGTGCGCAGCACGGCTGCCGGTTTGAACTTACCCGCGTCATCAAAGTTCTGGGTGAACGAGCGGTTCAGGGCACCGGGAATGTGGCCTGCCACGGGGTCCAGCGGTTCGACCTCGCCGCGGTAGCGCGGTGCGCCGCGCGCGTCGATCAAGGTCTGCACGGGCCGCCCCAGGTTCTTCTCAACCGTTTCTGTCGCCACCAGGCCAGTCGCGACCGGGCTCAGTGGGTAGATCGGTGCAGAAGCTGTGTCTGGCGCCTCCACACTCACTTCGCCCCCTGTGTTTTGCCAAGCGGTCAGCCCGCCGTCCAGCACGGCCACGGCTTCGTGCCCCAGCCACTTGAGCATCCACCACAGCCGCCCACAGTAGTTGTTGCCCTGGCGGTCATAAACCACCACTTGGGTGGTGGGCGTAACGCCCACGCTACCCAGCCACTGGGCAAATTTTTCGCGTGAGGGCAGAGGGTGGCGGCCGCCGCTGGCGGCGTCGGGCGCGCCCTTGGCACTGAGGTGGCGGTCCAAGTCAGCACGCACGGCACCCATGATGTGGTCGCGGGCGTACTGGGCGTCGCCCTCACCGGGTTGGGATAGATCGAAACTGCAGTCAAACACCCGCAGCGGCTGGCTGTTGGTCATGAGGGTGCGCAGTTCGTCAGCGGAAATCAGGGTGGTGTACATCGGGGTCCTTTCACGCAATGTCAATGGTCTTCAGCGGGCGTGCCGGGCAGGGTGCGGGTGCGCAAAATGGTGGCAGCCACGCCGCTGGTGATGATCAAGCCCATGCCAGCCCAGCCCAGCAGGGGAATCTGGTCGCCAAACAGCAGCAGGCTGTAAAAGGTGGCAAACACAATACCGGCATATTGCAGGTTGGCCACCACCATGGTAGAGCCGCGACTGTAAGCACGGGTCATGCACCACTGGCCGAGCGAGGCCAGCACGCCGATGGGAATCAGCCAAATGGCCGCCTGCCAGCGCACATCCGCCCACGGGGTGAAGCCCTGGAATGCGACACCTAACAGACCCGCCAGCGCGGTTCCGACGGAGAAGTAAAACACGGTGCGGCTTTCTGGCTCGCCTGCCTTGCCCAAAGCGGCCACCTGCAGGTAGGCCATGGAGGCGCCCATGCCCGAGAGCAAGCCAATGAGACCGGCGAACACCTGGTTCTGGTCGATGGTGGGGCGCAACATCATCACCACGCCTGCAAACCCGGTCAACACGGTGACCATCAGCGGACCTTGGGGGCTGGCTTTGCCGTACAGCAGGGCACCGCCCACCACAAAGGCAGCCACCCACACGCCGCTCATGTAGTTCAGCGTCATGGCTGTGGCCAACGGCAGGTGCGAAATAGCGTAAAACCAGGTGGCCAGCGATACGACCCCAATCACGCTGCGCCAGGCGTGCATCCACGGCACGGGTGTGGCCAGTCGGGTGCCTTTGGAGCGCAACAACAGCGTCATGAACACCACACTGACCATGCCACGATAGAACACCAACTCTGCCAAACTGAAACTGGTAGACGCGATTTTGATACCCACCGCCATCGTGGCAAAGAGAAACGCGGCCAACACCATCCACAGCGCCTGCATATCAGCTTTCTACAAGGAAAAACATGCGCTGGCCCAGAGGGTAGATCGGGTTGTCGTCACTGACCACGCCCGGGGTTTAGAGTGCCATTTGCTGGCGGTACCAACTGTGAAAGTGCGCCATGCCGTCTTCCATGGGGCTTTGGTAGGGGCCGACTTCGTTGTCGCCGCGTGCCAGCAGGGCTTTGCGGCCCGCGTCCATGCGCTCGCCGATCTCGTCGTCCTCGACGCAGGTTTCCATGTAAGCGGCCTGCTGTGCCTCGACAAACTCGCGCTCAAAGGCCTGAATTTCTTCGGGGTAGTAAAACTCCACCATGTTCAGTGTCTTGTTCACCCCCATGGGGTGCAGGGTCGAGACGGTGAGCACATGCGGGTACCACTCCACCATGATGTGCGGGTAGTAGGTCAGCCAGATTGCGCCCTGTTCGGGCAGTCTGCCCTCCCGGTACTTCAGCAACGCATCGTGCCAGCGCTGGTACACCGGTGAGCCGGGGCGGCCGAAACCGCTGGAGACGCCCACGGTCTGCACTGAAAAGTGTTCGCCAAACTGCCAGCGCAAGTCGTCACAGGAGACAAATTGGCCCAAGCCGGGGTGAAACGGGCCAACGTGGTAGTCCTCCAGGTAGACCTCAATGAAGGTCTTCCAGTTGTAGTTGCACTCATGCAGCTCCACTTTGTCCAGTACAAAGCCTGAGAAGTCCAGTGCGGCACGCTCACCCATGCCCGCTAGGTCCACGCCGACGTTGCGCGCAGGGTGACCGTCGTGGGGGCTGGTTTCAAACAACAAGCCATTCCACTGTTGCAATGGGTAGTTGTTCAGATGCAGGCACGGGTCGTGGTCAAAGTGCGGCGCGCCAATGAGTTTGCCTGCAGCCTGCTGACCACTGGCACCGTAGGTCCAACGGTGAATCGGGCACACGATGTTGCCCGCCGCACCGGTATCGCTCAACGCTCCACGGCCTTTGAGCATCAAGGCTTGGCGGTGGCGACACACGTTGGAGATCAGTTCAATCCCCTGGTCGGTGCGCACCAAGGCGCGGCCTTCGCCTTCCTGGGGCAGCGTGGCGTAGTCGCCCACATGGGGCACGCTTAAGGCATGACCCACATAACGTGGCCCCCGCTGGAACAGGGTTTGCAATTCGCGCTGGTACAGCGCTTCATCAAAATAAGTTGAAACTGGTAGTTGGCCGGGGGCCCGCTGCAGTTGAAGACTTAAATCAGACATGGGTGACCTGACCTAAAGACTCCCCACAGGGAGACGCACACGCTGGGTGCGCTGGACTAAAAAAGATACCAGCTTAAGCTGGCTGCGAAAGCGACCGATTGTAGCGGTTGACCCCCTCTCGGGGTCTGATTTCATTTTCATATCAATCTGACATGTAGTTGCTTAGCCTTGCCGTGCGCAAGCACTGTCTGCGGGTTCGCCCCTAATGTCGTATTGATCTAAAACGCAATGAGAACGTGTTTGCGATCGCTTGATCAATAGGGCTAAAAATGCCAATTGAACGATCTGCAAGCGGGTGTTGAGCTGGCGCTCGCAGTTCTTTCACTGCCGCTTGTACTTCTCCCGTCATGCAAAGCTGCACTCGACCACCCAGCGCTGGGAATCACTGCAAACTTGTGCAGTTCACGGTTTCATAGTCGCTGTAGCCCTGCCGTGTCAGTGTTCTTCACGGTCTGCGCGTCCACAAGAAGTAGCGTCGTCTGTGCGTTACGCCTGTGTTTCTCTCGGGTCGCGCAACCTGATTTATAACGCCTGCTCCAACACGCTGATTCCGTTCTGGTCAGGCTTGCGCCACTCGGAAAATGCGGCACATACAGTCTGCCAGGTGGGAAAATAACGGGGTAAAAATCTCCTGTGACAGCCTGTGCGTAGCTGGTACAGCACCGCGCACCAACGCCTCTATCTCTTCAATCTAAAAGGGGCGGGCGCGTTAGAACGTGCGTTCGCTTTTGTGGCAAATCCACCCATGCCCGCTTGTCGCCGGACCAATAGAGCCGTTTCTGAAACAAGAATCGCAAGCGTCCGATGGGGTTAAGCAGGCAAACGCCTAAAATCTTCCTTTTGATACTGGAGATCGGGTTTTATGGCGACTGCTTCCAAACCACGGCAAGTGCCCCCTGCGAGCTACGAAGTGGCCCTGGAAGAATTGGAAACATTGGTCGCGCAGCTGGAGTCTGGCTCCTTGCCGCTTGAACAACTGTTAACGCAATATCAGCGGGGCTCTGACTTGCTGACATTTTGCCGTGATCGACTCCAGAAAGTCGAAGAACAAGTCAAGGTGCTTGATCAGGGCGCTCTCAAAACATGGATACCCGAGTAAATATGCCTGTCGCGTTTGACCTGTCTGCCTGGATGATTCACCAACTGGCTGCCGTAGAGCATGCCTTGGACACGTGGGTCAGTGTGGATGCCTCCCCTGAAACCGGCCACCATGCCCCTGCCGAGTTGATGGCTGCCATGCGTTACGCTGTGCTGGACGGCGGCAAACGCCTGCGGCCCCTGCTGGTGCTCGCTGCGTTTGAAGCGGTTAGCGGCGGCAGTGACGGCGCCAGCAACCCGGTCGCGCTGCGAGCGGCCTGTGCGGTCGAACTCATTCATGCGTATTCCTTGGTCCACGATGACATGCCTTGCATGGACAACGATGTGCTCAGGCGCGGAAAACCCACCGTTCATGTCGAGTTTGGTGTCGCCAATGCCCTGCTGGCGGGTGATGCCTTGCAGGTCTTGGCCTTTGAGTTGCTGACGCCGGATGTCGGCGTGGTCTCGGCCAGCCAGCAAGCGCAGTTGTGCCGCCTGTTGTCGCGCGCTGCCGGGTGTGCTGGCATGGCGGGTGGGCAGGCCATCGACTTGGCCAGCGTAGGCTTGACGTTGTCGGAAGCCCAACTTCGGCAAATGCACCGCCTGAAGACCGGTGCTCTTTTGCAGGCATGCGTGGTGATGGGGGCGACCTGTGGCAATGCAAACACCGCTGCGACAGCCGCGTTAAAGGACTATGGGGCGGCCGTCGGTTTGGCGTTTCAGGTGGTCGACGACGTTCTGGACGTTATCGCTGACTCCGAAACATTGGGTAAAACCGCTGGTAAGGATGCGCACAACGAAAAGCCCACGTACGTATCACTCATGGGCCTGGAGCGCGCTCGTGCCTATGCCTGTGAATTGCAGGCGCAGGCGATGGATGCTCTGACGCGTAGTGGGTTGGGTGACGTGCGCGCCCTTGAATCCTTGGCGGCGATGGTGATTCAGCGCACATGTTGATGCTGTTGTTCGATAAAAATTCCTGTATCACAGGTAAATAAAGCGCTCATTACTATAAAAAGAGAAGCATATGTTGATGACTAACGCCTACCCGTTGCTGCAGACTATTCATTTACCAGAGGACTTGCGACGTTTGGCGCCGGACAGTCTGCCGCAATTGGCGACCGAATTGCGCGCGCACTTGTTGGAAAGTGTTGCAAAGACCGGTGGTCATTTGAGTTCGAACCTCGGAACCGTCGAACTCACCGTGGCGCTGCACTACGTTTTCAACACGCCGAACGACCGTATCGTGTGGGACGTGGGTCACCAAACGTACCCTCACAAAATTTTGACAGGGCGACGCGATCGCATGCCAACGCTGCGCCAACTGGGTGGGTTGAGCGGTTTCCCGCAGCGCTGTGAGAGTGCATTTGATGCCTTCGGCACGGCGCATTCCAGCACGTCCATCTCAGCCGCTTTGGGCATGGCGCTGGCCAGCCGCATCAAGGGCGAAGATCGGCATGCCATCGCGGTGATTGGCGATGGGGCCATGACCGCCGGGATGGCGTTTGAGGCCATGAACAATGCGGGCGTGTCGGACTGCAATTTGTTGGTCATTCTGAATGACAACGATATGTCCATCAGCCCGCCGGTTGGCGCGTTGAATCGCTACCTGGCCAAACTGCTCAGTGGTCAGTTTTATGCAGCAGCCAAAAACGCGGGAAAAACGGTGCTCAAAAGCGCCCCCCCACTGTTTGAGTTGGCCCGCCGTTTTGAAGAATCCGCTAAGGGCATGGTCAAGCCCATCACGTTGTTTGAAAAGTTTGGTTTCAACTATGTGGGCCCGATTGATGGACACGATGTCCATACCTTAGTGGACGTTTTACAGAATATCAAGCAACTCAAAGGCCCCCAGTTTTTGCACGTCGTGACCAAAAAAGGGCAGGGGTATAAGTTGGCCGAGGCCGATCCAGTTGCCTACCACGGCCCAGGTAAGTTCGACCCCGCCGTTGGTTTGCAAAAATCGGTGGGGCCAAGCAATCCCACCTTCACCCAAGTATTTGGTCAGTGGTTGTGTGACCAAGCTGCCGCAGATTCCCGTTTGGTGGGCATCACGCCCGCCATGCGGGAAGGCTCCGGCATGGTAGCGTTTGAAGAACGGTTCCCGGATCGTTACTTTGACGTTGGCATTGCAGAACAACACGCGGTCACCTTTGCCGCAGGTCTGGCCTGCGAAGGTCTCAAACCCGTCCTGGCGATTTACTCCACGTTCTTGCAGCGCGGTTATGACCAATTGATTCATGATGTCGCCATTCAAAACCTGCCCGTCGTTTTTGCGCTCGACCGCGCGGGATTGGTGGGGGCCGATGGTGCAACCCACGCGGGCGCGTATGACATCGCGTTTTTACGCACCATTCCCAATGTCAGTGTGGCTTGCCCATCCGACGAAAACGAATGCCGACAATTGTTGTGCACCGCGTACGCCCAGAACACGCCGGTTGCCGTGCGCTACCCGCGTGGCAGCGGTGTGGGCGTCAAGGTCAACACAACGCTGAACCCACTGCCGTTTGGCAAAGGTGAGATTCGCCGCCAAGGTCACAAAGTTGCCATTTTGGCGTTCGGCACCCTGCTGCATCCAGCGCTTGCAGTGGGTGACGCCTTGGATGCCTCGGTGATCAACATGCGATGGGCCAAACCATTGGATGTTGACCTGTTGCTGCAGGTTGCCACCAGCCACGACGCCCTGGTGACACTGGAAGAAGGCGCCATCATGGGTGGTGCAGGCAGTGCGGTCTTGGAAGCCCTGGCGCGCGCAGGCATCACGCGGGCCGTATTGCAACTGGGTTTGTCCGATCAATTCACCGAGCACGGTGAACATGCCAAGTTGCTGGCAATGCAAGGACTCGACGCTGCCGGCATTGAAGCCTCGATTCGGCACCGCTTCTACAAATAAGACACGGTTTAAGGTGTTGGATCGGTTGAAACACCACACATCGGGAAAACCCGCGACAACATTTGTAAGCGCGATTCATAGAATGCCCCGTGACTGAAAACAGTTGCTGATGTGCCCAAGCCCGTGGCACACATTCAATCAACAATTCAAGGAGGATATCAATGGATCGACGTATCGTCATCAAGCACGCAGGCGTGGCAGGTGTTTTGGCAGCGGGTGCAGCACCGGCGGTTCATGCCCAGGGAGCCGCGATTCGTTGGCGTCTGGCATCGAGTTTCCCCAAAGCACTGGACACCATTTATGGTGCCGCCGACACGTTTGCCAAAAAAGTCAGTGATATGACCGGTGGCAAATTCACCATCACCGTTCATCCGGGTGGCGAACTCATGCCCCCGTTTGGTGTGGTTGACGGCGTTCAAAACGGCACGGTCGAGATGGCGCACACCGCACCCTATTATTTCTTTGGCAAAGACGAGACCTTTGCCATCGGTTGTGCCATTCCGTTTGGGTTGAACAGTCGCCAAATGACCGCCTGGATGTACCAAGGCAACGGCGGCAAACTCATGCGTGAGTTTTATGCCAAGTACAACATCGTCAACTTCCCCATGGGCAACACCGGCGCGCAGATGGGAGGCTGGTACCGCAAGGAAATCAAGTCCGTCAAAGACATCAAAGGCATGAAGATGCGTATTGGTGGCTTTGCAGGCAAGGTCTTGGAGCGCATGGGTGGTGTTCCACAGAACATTCCTGGTGGCGAGATTTACACCGCGCTTGAAAAAGGCACCATTGACGCAGCCGAATGGGTGGGTCCCTACGACGATCAAAAACTCGGCTTTAACAAAGTGGCGCCTTTTTATTACTACCCCGGTTGGTGGGAGGGTGGTCCTCAGTTGGACTTGTTTGTGAACAACAAGGCGTTTGAGAGCTTGTCACCCGAGTACAAGGCCATTGTCGAAGCTGCAGCTGCGTTTGCCCACACCGAAATGCAGGCCAAATACGATGCTCGCAATCCCGCAGCGCTAAAGCAGCTGGTGGGTCAAAAGGTCAAAGTGCTTCCGTTTCCCAAAGATGTTTTGGATTTGGCCTACAAAGAGTCCATGGCCTTGTACGCCGAGGTGGGTCAGAAAAATCCCAACTGGAAAAAGGTGTACGCCGATTACGCCACCTTTCGCAAAGATCAGAATCTGTGGTTTCGCTTTACAGAAGCGCGTTTTGACAGTTACATGCAGGCGCAGAAACTCTGAGTCCCTGATGCGACATGCGGCGCAAAGCTGTGGACAGTGCCGGTGCACTGCACAGCGAAGCAACCCCACAGTCGTATTCAATATGGAGCCAGGACGGACACGATCTGCTCCACTTAACCCCATGAAAAAGCCCCGCTTGCGGGGCTTTTTCATGCGCTGTGCTAAAGATGAGTACTGGTGCCGGCGAATCGGTTGTTCTGGGTCGCTGACGCTTTGACCTCACAAGAAACAAAACTTTGCGCGCCGTAAATTGCGTCATTGCGAGGAGCGTAGCGACGTGGCAATCCATGCCGCCAGGAAGTCCGAATTCACCGATTGCCGTGCTTCGCTCGCAATCAAAGGTTTGGAGGGAGTTCTCAGGCAACAAAAATTTTCCGCATCACGAAATTCACGCCCTCAGGCCCTTTGTTTCTTTGAGAGCGCCTTGCCCGCCCAAGGATTGAGATGCTGAGTGGGCCCAGTTTCGATCGCAACCCCAATCGCTGCTTGCTCTCAAGGTGTTGTTTTGACGGCTTCTTTGGTCGCGTCGTCCAACATCGCTTGCATAGGATCAGCATCACTGCCACTTGTCTCTGTGTTGCCGGCGGAAGGTGCGCCCGATGCGCCTTCGGATGCGGCGTCGATGGGGACGTCCGCAGCTGGCTCCTCAGCATTGGGCATTTGCAGTTGCTCCATGATTTGATCGGCTGTGAGTGTTTCGGCTTTCTCGATGCCACCGGTGACCAACACAGGGAACGCCACCACCGCCGCTACCATGATCAGCTGCAGTACGATGAATGCGACCGATCCCTTGTAGATTTCAACGGTTTTTACAGCGGCAATCGTGTGGCCGGTCACACGGTCTTTGTAATCAAACTTGGCGGCAACGCTGCGCAAGTAAAACAAGGCAAAACCAAACGGAGGCGTGAGAAAAGAGGTCTGTAAATTCATCGCAATGATGACGCCGAACCAGATCATGGCTTGGTCGGTCGTCATGCCAGGAACCAGGCCAGGCAAGATTTTTTCAGCCACGGGCGCGAGCAACGGAATCACAATGAAAGCGATCTCGAAAAAGTCGATAAAACAGCCCAGAATAAACACCAGAATGTTGACGACGATCAGGAATCCCCATGCCCCGCCGGGCATGTCGGTGAACAAGTGTTCCACCCAGATGTGACCGTCTGCAGCGTTGAACGTGAAGCTGAACACTGTCGAGCCAATCAGAATAAACAGCACAAACGACGCAAGTTTGGATGTATTTTCCAGGGCTTGTTTCAAGATGCTCATGCCCAAGCGTCCCTTGCATTTGGCCAGAATCAGTGCGCCCACTGCGCCCATGGCACCTCCCTCGGTGGGTGTCGCCACACCCAGGAAAATAGTTCCGAGCACCAAAAAAATCAAAATCAGGGGTGGCATCAGCACAAACGTCACTTGCTCAGCAAGCCGCGACAACAATCCCATCTTTGTTACGCGGTTGAGCAGTGCTAGCCCTAGTCCGGTCAGCGATGCCAGTGTCATGGACATGATCAGGACCTCGTCACCTGGAGACTTGGTGGCACGGCTCAGCCATTGGGTCATCAAGCCATCGTGAACCTGCGCCCACGCAAAACCCACTGCCGTACACGCCAGCGCCAGAAACAGCAACGAACGGTGGCCTGTGCGGCCGTTGTCTTCCTTGAACAACAAGGCCTGGGGTGGCAAGGCCGGGACCATCGCCGGCTTGAAGATGGCGATCACGATGATGAAGACCACATACAGGGTGACCAGCAGCAGGCCAGGAACCAACGCACCTGAATACATGTCTCCTACCGATCGTCCCAATTGATCAGCCAGTACGATCAACACCAATGAGGGCGGAATCGCTTGGGCCAGCGTTCCCGAGGCCGTGATGACGCCGGTGGCAATGGTGCGGCTGTAGCCGTAACGCAGCATCACCGGCAGTGAGATCAACCCCATGGAGATCACCGCGGCAGCAACAACACCTGTGGTGGCCGCCAACAGCGCACCGACCAGAATCACCGCAATGGCCACGCCGCCGCGCACCTTGCCAAACACTTGCCCCACCGTTTCCAGCAAATCCTCGGCCATGCCGCTTCGCTCCAGAATAATGCCCATGAACGTGAAGAACGGGATCGCCAGCAAGGTGTCGTTTTGCATGATGCCAAAAATGCGCAAAGGCAGGGCCTGGAACATGGCGGCAGGGAAAATGCCTGCCTCAATACCGATCCAGCCAAAACCGAGTCCACATGCTGCCAGCCCAAAAGCTACCGGGAATCCGGTCAGCAACAAGGTAAACAAGCCGAGAAACATCAAAGGCACAAACTGTTGTGCGAGTAATGTGGTTTGCATTTACTTTTCTCCCGCCAAGATATGGGCCAATTTGGCTTCGAGGGCCTCGGCGTTTTTTTGATCGTCTGACTTTGCTTCGTCTGAGCTCAGCACATCCGGCCCCAAGTCGTTGAGAAAAGCGATGCGTTTGATCAGTTCGGATACGCCTTGCAGCAAAAGCAAGCCGAATCCCATCGGAATCAGCGCATAGACCGGCCACCTGATGAGGCCGCCTGCGTTCTGAGACATTTCACCACTTTGAAACGCCTGCAAAAAGTACGGCCAGCCCAGTGCAATGCCGATCAGGCAAAACGGAACCAAGACCATGACAATGCCGAGGAGGTCGATCCAGTTGCGTGTTCTCGCGGAGAACCGAGTGGCGATGAAGTCGATGCGCACATGTGAGTTGCGTAGAAAACCATACCCAGCACCCAGCATGAAGACGGCAGCAAAAAGATACCACTGAATCTCTAGCAGACCGTTTGAGCTCATGTTGAATGCCTTTCGTACGACGGCGTTGCCTGCACTGATGAGGGTGGTTGCCAGAATCAGCCACATGGTGAGTCTGCCCACGGCACTGCTGACCCTGTCAATCATGCGGGACATTGCAAGGAAAAATGTCATTTGGTCTCCCTTATTATTTGAACCTTCGCGTTGTCGCGAACAGCTTTTTTCAAGCCAGTCGTCGCCTTATTCATGCGGCTAACCACTGAAAATTGTTGCAATTCGAATGCGCCTTGATGACGCCATCATGTTGTGGGTTCGGCGCGTTTGGTCGTATCGTGCCACTTCTCTCCTTCCTCGCCGCCCCAGATGCTTGGTCCTGTAAAAGCGAAGAGCATTGTGACCCGGCAAGGTGCTGTTGGCAGCGATATACACCCGACATCAGCCTTCACCACCCGTTGCAAGCGCCAGTAGTCATGGCTTTTCAGTTGAATGAAGTCAGTACCCGCCGGAACACTAGGGTTTACCCTAAAAGATTTAGGGTAAACCCTAGTGTTCGAGTATGATTCAGCCATCACAGTTTGAAAGGGATGAAATAAATGAACCAACAGCCTACTTCAATAAGCCAGTACAGCGACAAGTCAGACGCCAGCGTATTTGAAGGCATCGCTACCAAGTTGGTTGCATGCCTTGTGTTTCCTCTCCCTTTTTTGACTGTATTGAGCTTCACCTTGGGTTAACGACACCGCGTGTCATTGTTCACGACAACTCAATCTACAAACTCCAAATTTACCGAAAGAATTCATCATGTCAAACTTCCAATCTCAAGCACTTCGCGATTTCCAAGAGAGCAACAAGGCAAACCTGCTTGAGCGCGTTGCCACCAAAGTGGTTGCCGTCCTCGTGTTCCCGTTGCCACTGGTGACTTTGCTGACATTTGCATTGAACTGAGCGGTTGCGCACGGCTTTGGAGCGACTGTCTCGTTTCAAAGTCAATGGCGAAAATGTCAGTTCGTTAATTGGCGCACGGCCTCATGCAATGGTTTTCGGATCTGTTGCTATAGTTTTTGCATAAAAGTTGCTAAATTCAAACATGATAGTCGCCATAAAAAAACCCGCTTAAGCGGGTTTTTTTATGGCGTTCAGTGGTGCTTATTTTTTTGCGGCACTGGACGCTGTTTTGGGTGCATCGGCCATCTTGTCAGCTTTTTTGCTGTCCTTTTTCGCCACCGGTGCGGCACCGGAGAAAGCATCGCCATTGACGGTCAGTCCTTCTGCAGAAAACTTGGCGGCATTGCCTTCTCCCACACCTTTAACCCGCACCACAAAGTCGTTCCAATCCTTGAAATTGCCTTTTTTGCGTTCGTCCAGAATTTTGGTGGACACCGCTGGACCGATGCCTTTGATGCCATCAAGCTCGACGGCGGTGGCTTTGTTCACGTCGACTGCCGCAAAACTGGCGGCTGCATAAAACATGGCGGCGATGGTGAGCAATTTTTTCAACATGGATGGACTCCTGAGTGGTTGAGATACCTTAGCTAATTCCATTGCCATATCAATCCGACATGTTGTTGCTTCGCCTTGCCGTGCGCAAGCACTGTCTGCGGCTTCGCGCCTAATGTCGTGTCGATTTAAAAACGGAATAAGAACATTGGTGTGGGTCACCAATGTCATAAGCTTAACGATACTTGACGTTAAAAAATTGGCATTAACTGTGAAAAATTGCCGAATTTGATACCATATGTTGGCTGTGAAATGCAGATGTCATTGCGAATGAAGTGAAGCAATCCATGACTTGAGAAGCCTTGGGCTGCCGCTGAGCTCATAGTGACGGCAGGGTTTTCATGCTCTGGCGTGGCTTCGTTGCCATGAACGCTAGTTGGATGCGTGGTGTTGGAGCCACTTCATATAGTGTGTCACACCTGTCTGAACATCTGCAAAAACGTGGTCACAGCCGACAGAACGTAGTTGTGTTAAGTCAGCTTGGGTGTAGCACTGGTACTTGCCACGCAGCGCGTCGGGGAACGGGATGTACTCCAGTAAATCGTCCGCCTGCAGTTGGTCCAGTGAGCGTGGTGGCTGGTTTGAATCTGCATGTAGGGCATTGAGCACCGCACTGGCGACGTCGTTGAACGGCTGGGCTCGTCCGGTGCCAAGGTTGAAGATGCCTGAATGCGCAGGGCGGTCATAAAACCACAAGTTCACAGCCACCACATCGTCGATGTACACGAAGTCGCGCATTTGCGCTCCCGCGGAAAAACCACCGTATTCGTCAAAAAGTTTGACCTTCCCGTGGGATTGAAACTGGTTAAATTGGTGGAATGCCACGCTGGCCATGCGGCCTTTATGCTGCTCCTGAGGTCCGTACACATTGAAGTAGCGAAAGCCCACGACTTGCATGGTTTTCCCTGCCAAAGCTCTTTGAAAGTTCAGACCGCACTCCAAACGCATGCGTTGGTCGAAAAGCAGCTTGGAGTAGCCATAAACATTGAGCGGGCGCTCAAATTCTGGCGTTTCCTTGAACGTGTCAGATCCACCATAGGTGGCGGCACTTGACGCATACAGCAATCTGGCACCTCGCCGCTGGCAAGCGTAAAACAACTTCAGCGAGGTGGCGTAGTTGTTCTGCATCATGTACTTGCCATTCATTTCCATGGTGTCGCTACACGCACCTTCATGGAACACAGCTTCCACCTGACCATAAGCACCGTTGGCAAAGTCATCATAAAAATCGTCTGCGTCGACATAATCGGCAATTTGCAAATCCACCAGATTGCGAAACTTATCCCCTTGGGTCAGGTCGTCCACGGCGATGACGTTGGTCAGACCACGCGCATTCAGGCCTTTGATGATGTTAGAGCCAATGAAGCCAGCAGCTCCAGTCACAATGATACGGGTCATTCAAACAACTCCTCATAAGAAACCGCTGCGGTACCAAATTTGCCCACAACCACGCCAGCGGCGCGATTGGCGTGGGGCAGGGCGTCGCGCAAGCTCATACCGCCGGCGACCAAAGCAGCCATGGTGGCAATGACAGTGTCACCTGCGCCCGTGACATCGAAAACTTCGCGGGCTTGGGCACTGACGGACAACTGGCCTGCCGCGTCAAAGAGGGTCATTCCCTCCTCGCTGCGGGTCAGCAACACCGCTTGCAAGCCGAGTTGTTCACGCAAGTTGTGGGCTCTGTTTTGCAAATCTGCCTCATCATGCCATAGGCCAATGACTTGTTGCAACTCGGCACGGTTGGGCGTAATGACTGTCGCACCTTGGTATCGGGAGTAGTCGTTGCCCTTGGGGTCAATCAGGATGGGTTTACCAGCAGCACCTGCGCGTGAGATCATGTCGCTCACATGAGCCAAGCCGCCTTTGCCGTAGTCAGAAAACAAAATTGCATCGTGCGTAGGCAGCAGTTCAATGAACGTTTCGGTTTGGGTGGCCAGCAGCTCGTTGGTTGGCGTGTTCTCAAAATCCAGTCGCAAAAGCTGTTGTTGGCGACCGATGACCCGCAGCTTGACCGTCGTCTTCAAGTCGTTATCGCGGCCAAAATAGGTGCGAATTCCCGTGTTCCCGACCAGAGCCTCCAGTTTTCGACTGGCGTCATCGTCGCCGACGACCGTGAGCAACGATGCTTGTGCCCCCAAGGTCACGACGTTAAATGCCACGTTGGCAGCACCGCCCATACGCTCGTCTTCTTTGGTGACACGCACCACGGGAACCGGTGCCTCCGGGCTGATTCGTTCGACGGCACCGTACCAATATCGGTCCAGCATCACGTCACCAACGACCAAAATGGTGGTGTTGTGAAGGGTATTTTTTGTCATGCTCATAATTCTTCTACGCGACGGCTAGGGTAGCTGTCCCAGGCTTGGCAGCCGGGACATTGCCAGAAATGTTGCATAGCCTCAAACCCGCAAGCAGCGCAACGGTACCGTAGCAGGGGCTTGATGGCGTGGTTCAACGCACGTTGTACTTGAGGGTGAAACTGCTCGTTCTCCAGTTTTTCATCGGCAATCCAGCGGGTTGCAGCCACCAACGAGGGCTCATGCTCCAAGTGTTTAACATACCACTCACGCGCCGTGGTGTGGGCCCCTGGGACATGGGTCGACAAGCGAACAATGGCTTCAAGGACGTCCAGCGCGGGCGCTTGTTCATACATGGCCAACAGACGGCTAAGGGTGGAATCCACCCGCTTGACGCGAATCGCGCAATCGGCCAGCGGTCCGACGATGAGACCAGCGGCGGTAGGGGTTTTGTCAAGGGCGTCCAGCAAGACGCTGTGTGCATCGGTTATGTCACCGTTGTTGGCCAACAATTGGGCCAGATCAATGCGTGGGCGCGCGGCATCGGGCGCGCTGTCGATGGCTTCATTTAAAAGGGCTTGTGCAGCGTCCAACTGGCGTTGCTGGATCAAAGTGGCCGCTTGTTCACAGAGAAAATGTGACAGACGATGCGTGAAATTGCCTTGGCCAGCGCGTTCGATTTTTTTGGCCATGTCGGCTGCCAGTAGCCAGTCACGACTGCGTTCATAATTGGCCAGCAGGGCTAAGCGCGCTTGAACCTCAAATGCTGTGCCTTCGAGTTTGAGAAGCGCGGCTTCTGCCCGGTCAAGCAATCCTGCCTTTAAAAAATCAAGTGCAAGTGCGTGCTGTGCACGATGCAGGTCGGCTTGGCTGAGGTCCCCGCGCGATAAAAGGTGTTCATGGACGCGCACCGCACGTTGGTACTCGCCACGACGGCGAAAAAGATTGCCTAAGGCAAAATGCAGCTCGGAGGTGTCGGGATCACTTTGAACCGCTTCAATGAACGCATCAATGGCTTGATCCTGTTGTTCGTTCAGCAGGTAGTTCAGGCCTTTGAAGTAGGCTTTGGGCGCTTCGCGGTCTTCCAGCCGAATCTGGCGCAAGTCAAAACGGGACGCAAACCAGCCCAGTACAAAGGCTGAGGGTAGACCCAACAGAACCCACGTCAGACTAAATTCCATCGGCGTAAGAAGGTCCGGTCATGGGGGCGGCGGTTGGGGTCTTTGGCGCCGCAACGGTGGCCACAGGCTGTGTGTTTTGTTCAGCAGCTTGGTGGTGCTTCCACCATCTGGGCACCATACCCAACACCCCGACTACGACACCCATGGCGAATGCGGTCAATACAACCAACACCTGAGGCGCTTGCCAGTGGTTACCGAAAAAAAAGTGAACTGTGGTGTCTTGTTGGTTGTTCAACGCGAACGCGAACAGGGTAAAAAAAATGGCTGCCTTAAGCAACCACTTCAGAAACCAGACGATGTTTTTCATTGGTATTCCCCATTGATGCGCAGATTCTAACGTCGGCGCCTTGTCGCTCATGTACATCTGTACTGTTCAGAATCGCACCAATCAAGACTTGGCAGAATCGGTTAACTCAGCGGTACGTCGGTCAACTGATTCACGTAACGCTTTTCCGGGTTTGAAGTGGGGAACACGTTTTTCTGGAATAGCCACACTTTCGCCGCTGCGCGGATTGCGGCCCATGCGAGGCGGACGATAGTTGACGGAAAAACTACCAAACCCACGGATTTCAATGCGGTGACCATGGACCAAGGCGTCGTTCATGGCGTCAAGAATGGCTTTGACCGCGAACTCAGCATCACGCTGGGTGAGTTGGCTAAAACGTGCAGCAAGTTCTTCAACGAGGTCAGAGCGGGTCATAGCAGGTACTCAAAAACAAAGAAAAAACGACCGGTGCAGCAAGCTACCGGTCGTCAGTTCAGATAGACAACAGCCGATTAGTTGTTGTTGTCCAACTTGGCGCGCAGCAATGCGCCCAGGCTGGTGGTGCCAGCGTTTTCACGGGCAGATTGTTGGCTCAGGCTGGCCATGGCTTCGTTTTGGTCGGCAGCATCCTTGGCCTTGATGGACAACTGGATGTTACGGGTCTTGCGGTCCACGTTGACCACCACAGCGGTGACTTCGTCGCCTTCCTTGAGCACGTTGCGTGCGTCTTCAACGCGGTCACGGCTGATTTCGGAGGCGCGCAGGTAACCCAGAATGTCGTCGCCGAGGTCAATTTCAGCGCCCTTGGCATCCACAGTCTTAACCTTGCCGGTCACCACGGAACCCTTGTCGTTGATCGACGAGAAGGTGGTGAATGGATCGGAGTCGAGTTGCTTGATACCCAAGGAGATGCGTTCGCGGTCAACGTCAACGGCCAACACCAAAGCTTCAACTTCTTGACCTTTTTTGTATTCGCGCACGGCGGTTTCGCCGGGTTCGTTCCAAGATAGGTCAGACAAGTGCACCAAGCCGTCGATGCCAGCGGCCAAGCCAACAAACACGCCGAAGTCGGTGATGGACTTGATGGGGCCCTTCACGCGGTCACCGCGCTTGGTGTTTTGGGCAAACTCTTGCCATGGGTTGGCCTTGCACTGTTTCATGCCCAAGGAGATGCGGCGTTTGTCTTCGTCGATTTCCAGAACCATGACTTCCACTTCGTCGCCCAAGGCAACGATCTTGCTTGGTGCCACGTTCTTGTTGGTCCAGTCCATTTCGGACACGTGCACCAAACCTTCGATACCGGGTTCCAGTTCCACAAACGCGCCGTAGTCGGCGATGTTGGTGATCTTGCCGAACATGCGGGTACCTTGGGGGTAGCGACGGTTCACGCCCATCCAAGGATCGTCGCCCATTTGCTTCAGGCCCAGAGAAACGCGGTTCTTTTCGGTGTCGAACTTCAAGATCTTGGCAGTGATTTCTTGACCAGCGGTCACCACTTCAGACGGGTGACGGACGCGGCGCCATGCCATGTCGGTGATGTGCAACAGGCCGTCGATGCCGCCCAGATCCACAAATGCGCCGTATTCGGTGATGTTTTTGACCACACCTTGAACGATGGCACCTTCTTTGAGGGTGTTCATCAGCTTGGAGCGCTCTTCGCCCATGGATGCTTCCACCACAGCACGGCGGCTCAGCACCACGTTGTTGCGCTTGCGGTCGAGCTTGATGACCTTGAATTCCAAGGTTTTGTTTTCGTACGGAGACAGGTCTTTGGTAGGACGGGTGTCGACCAAGGAACCGGGCAAGAAAGCGCGGATGCCGTTGACCAAAACCGTCAAGCCACCCTTGACCTTGCCGCTAGTGGTGCCGGTCACAAATTCGCCGGATTCCAGGGCCTTTTCCAAGCTCATCCAGGAAGCCAGCCGCTTGGCGGTGTCACGCGACAAGATGGTGTCGCCGTAACCGTTTTCGATGGAGCCGATGGCAACCGATACGAAGTCACCGACTTGGACTTCAGTTTCGCCCTGATCGTTTTTGAACTCTTCCAACGGCACGTAAGCTTCGGATTTCAGGCCAGCGTTTACGACCACAAAGCTGTGCTCGATACGGATCACTTCAGCAGTGATAACTTCGCCTGGGCGCATTTCGGTGCGTTGCAGGGACTCTTCAAACAGGGCAGCAAAAGATTCAGACATTTTGGATGTGGCAAAAGCGCCACGGGGTTAGTTTTGTGAACCTCATCCGCAGTGCACCAATGCAGCGCGGGATGGCGAATGAGGGCCGGTGCAGCGGAACAACCCGCTGCGTTTGCAATCTTTCAGACGGATCCGAAAGGCTGCTTGCCTTGCCACCAGTTCAGCACCAAATTGACCGATTCTTCAATCGAGACATCAGAGTTGTCCAGTAACACGGCGTCTTGCGCGGGCTTTAGAGGTGAAGCGGCACGGGAGCGGTCCCGGGCGTCACGTGCCTCCAGTTCGGCGCGAAGACTGTCAAGTGTAGTTGCATTTCCCTTTGAAATCAATTGTTTGTGCCGTCTTTGCGCACGCTGCTCGGCACTGGCGGTCAAAAACACCTTAAGCGAGGCTTCTGGGAAGATGGTGGTGCCCATGTCGCGGCCATCGGCCACCAGTCCTGGCAGTCGCTTAAAGTTGTGCTGTAGGGTGATGAGGGCCTGGCGCACTGGGGCAAGTGCCGCCACTTTGGATGCATTTGCGCCGGTTTCCTCTTCTCGCAACGCGTCGGTCACGTTCTCGCCGTCCAGGAGGACCTGGTTGTCAACGAATTCAATGGTGAGAGACGCGGCTAGCTCGGCGATGCGGGCCTCGTCGCTTGTGTTCATGGATAACCCTGCACGCTTGGCAGCTAGCGCTGTGATACGGTAAATGGACCCCGAGTCCAACAAGTGGTAGCCCAACAGCTTGGCCAAGTGAGCCGCCAACGTGCCTTTGCCCGACGCCGACGGTCCATCGATGCACACGACGGGCACAGCGGCTGGGTCCCCCTGCACAAGGGAGAACAAGGCCTCAAAGTAGTCGGGAAAGGTCTTGGCGACACATTTGGGGTCCTGAATTCGCAGGGGGAGTTTGGCTGGGTTGAAGGCAGCCAGCGAGAAACACATGGCCACGCGGTGGTCATCGTAGGTGTGGATGCTGGCGGCCTTCCAGTCTTGCATCCGCGCAGGGGGGGTGACCCGAATGTAGTCGACGCCTTCTTCGACGGTGGCGCCCAGTTTGCGCAACTCGCACGCCATGGCGGCGATCCGGTCGGTTTCCTTGACGCGCCAACTGGCAATGTTTCTCAGGGTGGTCGTTCCCTCTGCGTACAAAGCCATCACCGCCAGGGTCATGGCGGCATCGGGAATGTGGTTGCAATCCAGATCGATGGCCTTGAGAGGCCAGCCCTGGCCGGGTTCACCACGTGACACTTCCAGCCAATTGGGGCCGCTGACGATTTTGGCGCCCATCATTTCGGCGGCTTCAATGAACCGGATGTCGCCTTGAATGGAATCTGCGCCGACGCCCTGGATTCGCAGGGATTTGTGGTCTGCGGTCCTAGCGCTGATGGCTCCTAGTGCAATGAAATAACTTGCAGATGATGCGTCAGCTTCGATATGGATGTCGCCTGGCGTTTTGAGCTTGCTTCCTGCAGGAATGGTGAAACGCTGCCAGCCGTCGCGTTGCACGGTCACGTTGAACCTGGCCAGCAGATTCAGCGTGATCTCAATGTAGGGACGGGAGATCAGTTCGCCCACGACGTCGATCACAACGTCACGTTCAGCGACCAGGGGAAGCGCCATGAGCAGGGCGGTCAAAAACTGGCTCGACACATCGCCCCGAACTTTGATCGGCGCGGTCAGGGACAAGGTGGGCTGACTGATGTGCAGGGGCGGGTATCCCGGATTTTCAAGGTAATCAATCTGGCAGCCCAACTGGCGCAGTGCGTCCACCAGATCGCCGATGGGGCGCTCGTGCATGCGCGCCACACCGCGCAGCTCGTAGTTGCCGCCCATCACCGCCAGCGCCGCAGTCAGTGGTCGAATGGCGGTTCCCGCATTGCCCATGAAGAGTGAAGCTGTGGTGTGTGGGGGGCGAGCACCCATGCCGTCGATCACGACGGCGTTGCCTGTTTGTTGAACGCCACAGCCCAGCGCGCACAAAGCACCGAGCATCACACGGGTGTCATCAGAGTCGAGCAGGTCGTGTACCGTGGTGGTGCCTTCGCACAACGCTGCCAGCAGCAAAACTCGGTTGGAAATGCTTTTGGATCCGGGCAAGGTGATGGTGCCGCCAGCTGCGTTCAAGGGGGGGATGTCGATAAAGGCGGTGGAAAACATGGGCGGTCAGTGAAAGTGGGGTGCGTCAAACTGCGCTTGGCAACACGGTTGTCATCAAGGCTTGTTCATATGCCATTGCGCCCGGGTGGCGCTGGCTTGGTGGATCAAAGTTTCCAGAGCCTGGGCGTCGCTGCTCTCCATCAGGGCTTCAAAGGCACGCAGTTGCGCCTGAAAAAGTTGGCTCTGATTCAAGAGTTCTAGGCGGTTGGCCAAGAGGATGTCGCGCCAGATTTTTGGGTCACTCGCTGCAATACGGGTGAAATCGCGAAATCCGGGGCCGGCCAAGGCCAGTAACGCCTGCGACTGCGGCTGTGCCTGAATCGCATTGATCATGGCAAACGCCAACAGGTGCGGCAAGTGGCTGACGGCGGCAAACGCGGTGTCGTGCGCCTGCGGGGTCATTTGGATGACTTTGCAACCGATGGCGGTCCAGATGTCCTCGGCCCGTTTGAGTTGGTTGGCTAGGGTTTGTGCAGTCGGCGTCAAGATCACTTGCTTGCCCGAGTACAACCCGGCATCTGCGTGTTGAACGCCAGCCAGTTCCTTGCCCGCAATCGGATGGGCGGGGACAAAGGAGCCAATTTGGTCACGTAAGCCCCGTTGCGCAGCCTCAATCACGTCGACTTTGGTAGACCCAACGTCCATCACCAATACTTTTGAGTCCACCATGTGCTTGATGGATTTGAACGTGGCCTCTGATGCCGACACCGGCACTGCGATCAGAACAATGTCGGCGCCAGACACGGCCAACAACGCCGACGGCGCTTCGACATCAATCACCCCGAGCTGTCGGGCGCGCTCGGTGGTGGAAGGCGACTTGCTGTAACCCACGACTCGTTTGACCAGTCCGGCCTGTTTGAGGGCGAGCGCAAACGAGCCACCCATGAGGCCGCATCCAATCAGGCCCAACTGCTCGAACATCACGATTCTGCGACTGGGTAGGTGCCCAGCATTTTGTAGAACGCGCACAACGCTTGCAACTCAGCTAGCGCTGCACTGACATGAGGTTGTGAGGGATGACCGGCCAAGTCGATGTAAAAATAGTATTCCCACTGCCCGGAGCGTGCCGGGCGTGACTCAAATCGGGTCATGGAGACGCCGTGTTTTTTCAGGGGTACCAACAGGTCGTGCACGGCGCCGGGTCGGTTGGTGATTGACACGATTAGGCTCACACAGTCTTTGCCTGTCGCTTGGGGCGCCGCCAGTGTCTGTGGCAAGCAGACCACGGCAAAACGGGTGCGGTTGAAGGCGTCGTCCTGGATGGCGTGGGAGGCCAAATGCAGACCGAACTCGCTGCCCGCGCGTTCGCTGGCGATGGCAGCCCATGCAGGGTTTTCAGCCGCTAGGCGCGCACCCTCAGCGTTGCTGGACGCAGCCCGACGCTCGGCATGGGGCAAATGCGTGGTCAGCCAGTCCTGGCATTGCGCCAAAGCTTGGGGATGTGCGTAGACCACCTCAATCTCGTCCAGACTTGGTGTCAGGCGCAACAGGTTGTGTCGAACCAGAAAGCTGGTTTCCCCGATGATGTGCAGCGGGGAGTTCAACAACAGGTCCAGTGAACGAGAGACCACGCCTTCGGATGAGTTTTCAATGGGCACGACACCGTACTCTGCACTACCAGCAGCCGTGGCGCGAAACACCTCGTCAATGCTGACACACAACACCCTTGTCATGCTGCCACCAAAGAACTGGATAGCCGCCTGTTCGCTGAAGGTGCCCGATGGGCCCAGGTAGGCCACGCGTTGTGGCGCCTCCAGCGCACGGCAGGCTGACATGATTTCGCGCCAAATGGTGGCCACGCTGTGTTGCTTCAGTGGGCCGCGGTTATTGGCTTGCAGGTTGGCAATGACTTGTGTCTCGCGGTCAGGTCGGAAAACAGCTGAGCCATCGAGCCGTTTGATGCCGCCGACTTCGTGGGCCAAATCGGCACGCTTGTTCAAGAGTGCGATCAGTTCCAGGTCTACGGCATCGATAAGTTGGCGCAGTTCAGGAAGGGTTTTTGCCATGGGTTACAAAAAATAAAGAGCCGCCTTGTCTGAATCCTGGTGCATCAAAGTGTTGGGGGTTCAACTCGGTGTGCTTGATCGCCAGTGCTCAAACATGGTGGTCATAAAAAATGATGAAAATGGGTTTGAATTCAGCAATCGACAAGTGCATGCTAAATCCACTTAGCACTCAGACGTCAGTGTTTGTACTGTCGCTTGCGCTCGGTGCGTCAGTCTCAGGGTCGTCCGAACTCGCAATCGCGTCATTTTCAACGATGCGCTGTAAACCACTCAATGTGGAGCCGTCATCCAAACCGATCAGCGTCACGCCTTGTGTGGCCCGTCCGAGCTCCCGAATTTCGCTGACACGGGTGCGCACCAAGACGCCTTTATCAGTGATCAGCATGATCTCAT
>Ga0136636_10000153_pt1 | contig 29494 bp, 19 predicted proteins | sample AntDrymUQ8522106_2_FD_104653 | JGI IMG/M metagenome (GOLD analysis project Ga0136636, IMG submission 104653) | Polar desert sand microbial communities from Dry Valleys, Antarctica - metaG UQ852 (21.06) | ecosystem: Environmental > Terrestrial > Soil > Desert | place: Antarctica: Dry Valley... | reverse complement strand
GCACTTCCTGGATCTTCGCTATATAGTACAGCTAAAGTCGAAAAATCTCGTCCATCGGCAACTTGTTTTTGAAAATCTCTTAATTGATCTTTAACCCTGTCTATCTCCTTTTGTTCAATTGGAGGGTAAATCGATATTTGAGATATTTCATATTGGGTATTAACCATTGGCAACGAATCGGGAATGGCATTTTTATAGAACAAGCGAACTTCCGAAGGAGTTAATTTAATATTTTTGGTAATGCTACTTTGCATGCGTTGAGTAAGCATTTGGTTGCGAACCATTTCTATTTGCTCGCGCTTGATTTGAATGATTGATTTATTAAAATACTCTTCAAGTTTTTCTTTATCTCCAATTTGTTGAATAAAATAGTTCATTCTCGAATCTACTTGATTAACTACTTCATTTTCACTCACTTCAATACTGTCGAGTACCGCTTGGTTCAGCAATAGTTTTTGAATGAGTTGGTCTTCAAATATCTTACATTTCATATCTCCGGTTCCATTGTGTCCTTCAATAATGGATTGTTGATATTGTTGTTCTATGTCTGATTTTAAAATAGGTTTATCGCCTACGGTGGCAATTACTTCATCAATTACATTTGATTGAGCTAGAATAGGATGACATACTGTCAGTATTAAGAATAAGATAAGGCTTGATTTTAAAAAATTCATTCTTTGTGAGTTTAAAGTAGTAAAGCGCTATGGGCGCAAATCATGTTTTTATAAACAGGTTGTAAATTTAGTAGAATTTTATGATTTTCTGACCTAATCCTTCATCATATAAATCTTCTTCCAATTGACGAATGAACTCGATTCGTTTTTTATTGAGCAGAATTGATTTAATTTTACCTGTGACATATTCTAAAGGAGCTATTTCATCCGCCTCTTTATAGCTTAAAACATATAAGTAGTAAGTGTAAATATTGTCGGTAGTTTTATATAAGTTTTGCGTTCGAATTGCTTGGTTACTGAAAGTGTAATCGGGAGGGAGTTCACTATTTATTTGTTGCCAGGAAGTCCATGTTTCATAAAATGGGAAAAACTTTTTAGCATTTTGCATACAGTAAGCCTCGGTTTCAACCATATCGCCGGGTCGTGAAGAACGAAAAATACGTTCGAAATGTTCAATATTAGGTGAGGTGTTTGGAAGTTTTACAAAAATGCCTTTGATTATGGGTTCGGAAAGTTTGAAATTGGAACTCATACTTTTATAGTAGTTTCTAATTTCACTACTAGTTATTAGGGGCGAATATTTTTGTTCTAAGAGTTTTTGTTGATATAAATGAGTTAACAGCGAGGTGCGATATTCTTCGATTAATACATCTAAGTTTTTCTCGTTTTCGGATAGATTTAGCTCGGCTTTCCTTAAAAGCAGTTGCGATTTTACCCATCGAGTAATGTAGTCTTGAGCAAAAACTGAGCTATCTTCTTTTGACATGCCAGCGGGTAAGGCATCAAATAATTGTCTTTTTGTTAGGGTTTTGCTTACTACACTAACTACGGGTTCTTCTAATGGATCCGATGGTTTTCGATGACAAGATATTGAAATGCTTAATATGAAAACAATAATTAGAAACCTGCTACAATTCATTTTATTAGTGGTTGTTAATTAAAAAACGGGACTCATTAATTTTTAACGAGATAAAAAAATGAGTCCCTTACTTGTGATATAGGTTATTTAATTTTTTTTGCTAGTTTATAATTCGCCTTAGGTTGATATTTTTTACGCAATTCTATTATCCATTCTTGTTCTAATTTGTTTTGATAATCAGACAATATCTGTCCTCTGATTTCGCTAAGTTCGGATGTCTTTTCAGGAATAAATTGTCCGATTGCAAATTTCTCAGAATAACCTGCGTTGCTTGGAGTTTTTTCAGTTTTTTCACCAAAATAGGTTAAGTCAACAACTGCATTATCACCTTTTTTAAATTGTCCATGTTCAACTTCAATGGTTTTATTTGTATCTAATGCTGTAATTATTGAGTCGTTTTTATCCGAATTATCTTCAGTTAAAAGCGATTTTAATTTAGCCAAAAGAGCTTGATCTTTACTGGAGACAATCATCCCTTTTATATGTGCAGGAGATTTATATTTTGATAGATTAGCAGTGTAGTAATTAGCTAATCCAATGGAATCATTGGCTGCTTTATCCCAAATGTGGGTTTGGCTGATCTCGAAAATTAGTAACCCATCATGATATTCATTTACTAAATATTTGTATTCGAGATATTTAATTGGAAGTTGAGTTTTTTCGAATTCGATTAGTTTGTTTTTTACAAAGTTATTAAACTGAAAATCAATTTCACTACTTCCTTTTTGAACCGAAAAATATGATTGATCTTTTAAATATTTAATAAAGTCGCCTTGAGTAAGGTTTTGATTGCTAAATTGAGCTAATAATTCATTTTTATCAGATAGTTTCGCAAAGAAAAGGGAATCAGTCATACCTGCTTCTTTAGTTAAGCTTTTTAAAGGCTGGAGCTGAGCATCCATGCTTTTATACTGATACTCGGACTTAAGTTTTTTTATTAATGAATCTTGTCCTGCATAAGACCTATCATCAGAAGCAATTCGTTCATTTATTTCGGTTTTTAATTCATCGTAAGATTGAACAGGTTTGTATTCCTTACGCTTAATGATGTGCCATCCAAAAGGAGTTTGAATAGGTTTTGATATATCGCCATTTTCTTTTAATGTAAAGGCTGGTTCTGCAAATTCAGGGATCATTCTTCCTGTTCCAAACCAAGCTAATTCGCCGCCATTGACTGCCGAGTTTCTGTCATCCGATTTTTCAGTGGCAAGCTGCTCGAATGATTCGCCAGCCAGAATTCGGGCATAGATTGAATCAATAGAAGCTTTTGCTGCATCAACCACTTGCGGTGGCGAATTAGAAGGGAAAGCTTTCATAATATGAGAAGCTAAAATTTCACCTTTCGCTGGACGTTTACCGTGAACAAATATTAAATGATAACCAAAATTAGTTCGTGTAATGGGCGACATTTTGCCAATAGGAGTGTTAAATGCAGCTGATTCAAAAGGATATACCATCTGGAATCCACTAAAATATCCTAAGCGACCCGAATTGCGATTGGCAGATGGATCTTCTGAAAACTGTGAGGCAGCATCAGCAAACGACATTCCGGTATCAATTTTACTCTTTATGTCAACAATTTTCTGATAGGCTTTTATAGTATCTTCGGGAGATGGTGTTGGAGGGAAGCGAATTAATATATGGCTGGCATCAACTTCGTATTTTAACCTTTCATAAGCCTCCAAAGCCACTGTTTCTTCGGCATGTTTATCGGTTAAATAAGGTTTTGCCAACTCATTTCTATAGTATTCGAACTCTTTAACAAAAGTTGGAATGGTGTCGTAACCTAAAGCATGGGCTTCGGTAACTTTAAGTTTATAGTTGACAAATAAGTCCAGATATTTTTCAGGTGAAAGTGATTCCTGACTTAGTTTGTTGTTTTTTTGATACACATACTTAAACTCATCAACTGAATAGGAGTCGGATTTAATTTTTAATATAGGTTTTACTGCTTGTTGAGCTGATGCTGCAATACTCAACACAAGCAGACTTAAACCAAAAATGACTTTTTTCATGTGATTTACATTAGATTGTTTGCAATTTATTTAATTTAAGGAACGAATTTATTCAATTTATATTTTAGATAATTCTTTTATACTAAAAAAAGAATAAAAATAAAGAAAAACAGCCTGACTAACTATTGTTTGCAGGCTGTTTGTTAAATTATAGTGCGTTATTTTTTGTTAACGTGAGTAATTTGGTGCTTCACTTGTAATTGTTACATCATGAGCATGGCTTTCAGTAATTCCAGCACTGGTAATACGTGTAAACTTTGCATTGTGCAAGTTTTCGATGTTTTTAGCACCGCAATAACCCATTCCTGCTCGTAAGCCACCAATCATTTGATAGATAACTTCGTTTAGTGTGCCTTTATAGGGAACTCGAGCAGAAATACCTTCGGGAACTAGCTTTTTTATATCATCCTCAACATCCTGAAAATAACGATCTTTTGAACCATGCTGCATAGCTTCTAGGGATCCCATTCCACGATAAGTTTTAAATTTACGACCGTTAAAAATGATGGTTTCACCTGGAGACTCTTCAACGCCAGCAAATAACGAACCTGCCATAACACTATCGGCTCCTGCAGCAATCGCTTTAACTATGTCGCCCGAATAACGTAATCCTCCATCAGCAATAACTGGAACACCTGTGCCTTTTAGTGCTTTTGCAACGTTGTATATAGCTGATAATTGAGGTACACCAACGCCAGCAATAACGCGAGTTGTACATATCGAGCCGGGTCCAATACCTACTTTAACTGCATCGGCACCAGCTTTCACTAAGTCGAGCGCAGCTTCGGCTGTGGCAATATTACCAACTACCACTTCAATTTCAGGGTATTGACGTTTAATTTCTTTTAATATATCGATAACGCCTTTGCTGTGTCCGTGTGCTGTATCTATAACAATGGCATCAACATTGGCTTTAACTAATGCTTCAATGCGTTCGAAGGTGTTAAAAGTAACGCCAACGCCTGCTGCAACTCGAAGGCGACCTTTTAAGTCTTTACAAGCAAGAGGTTTGTCTTTAGCTTTAGTGATATCTTTATAGGTAACTAAGCCAATTAGTCGATTGTCTTTATCAACCACAGGTAGTTTTTCAATTTTATGTTGTTGTAGAATTGCTGCTGCTTCAATTAAATCGGTGGTTTGATTGGTTGTAATAATATTTTCTTTGGTCATCACTTCATCAACCGATTTAGTCATGTCAAGTTCAAACCTTAAATCGCGATTGGTTACTATTCCCACCAAGTAATTGTGGCTATCAACAACAGGTATTCCACCAATTTTATAATCGCTCATGATTTTTAATGCATCACCAACCGTTTTGCCTCGCTGAATGGTAACAGGATCATAAATCATTCCGTTTTCAGCACGTTTGACTATTTCTACCTGTTTAGCCTGTTCTTCAATCGACATGTTTTTGTGAATAACACCAATTCCTCCTTCACGAGCAATAGCAATAGCTAACCGTGCTTCCGTTACTGTATCCATAGATGCAGATACGATGGGCGTGTTTAACACTATGTTGCGCGAGAAGTTGGATCTTAGAGAAACATCGCGAGGTAATACTTCTGAATAAGCCGGAATTAGCAATACATCATCAAAAGTCAATCCGTCCGAAACTATTTTATCTGTAATAAACGACATCAGTAGAAGCTTTTTGGTTTTGAAAATTAGTGCAAAATTATTAAAAAAAACGACACAAAGGGTAGATGTTTTTTTTACACTGCATAAAAATGTCGTTGAATGAGTTGTAATTTTATAAATTTGACACTGTATTAATTGTTCAAAGTGGAAGCATATCAACAAATACTAAAAAAATATTGGGGTTTCGACAGTTTTCGACCATTACAAGATGAGGTTGTAAAATCTATAATGGATGGAAGAGATACACTTGCTTTGATGCCTACTGGAGGTGGTAAATCTATTACGTTTCAGGTTCCGGCATTGGCAATGGATGGTATTTGTTTAGTTGTAACTCCGTTAGTTGCTCTAATGCAGGATCAGGTTGAGAATCTTAAGAGTAAGGGCATTAAAGCTATGTCAATTCACTCGGGGATGAGTCGAAATGAGATTGATATTGCGTATGATAATGCTATTTATGGTGGATTTAAGTTTTTATATATCTCGCCAGAACGTTTAAGCACGGAGCTGTTTCAAGCAAAATTGATTCACTTAAAAGTTAATTTAATTGCGGTAGATGAAGCGCATTGTATTTCGCAATGGGGATATGATTTTAGACCATCATACCTTAAAATATCTGAGCTTCGCGATTTATTGCCTGGCATTCCTTTATTAGCATTAACGGCAACAGCAACTTCGAAAGTGGTATTAGATATCATGGAGAAGCTTTGTTTTAATACGCCCAATGTGCTTAAAAAAAGCTTTGAGCGATCGAATATTGCCTATGTTGTAAGGCAATGCGAGGATAAGGAACAGCAGATGCTGAATATCCTTAAGTCGGTAAAAGGGTCGGCGATTGTTTATGTTCGAAATCGAAAGGAGACTCGTAATCTGGCTTTGCTTCTCAATCAAAATGGAATTCCAGCTGAGTTTTTTCATGCGGGTGTAGAGCCTGAAAAAAAAGAATTACGCCAAAAACATTGGACTCAGGGTTTGATACGCGTAATGGTGTCAACCAATGCTTTTGGGATGGGGATTGACAAATCCGATGTTCGTGTGGTTATTCACATGGATTCACCCGATTCGCTTGAAGCCTATTTTCAAGAAGCAGGTCGAGCAGGAAGAGATGGGCGCAAAGCTTACTCCGTGTTTTTGTGGTCGAAGAATGATCAGCGTAATCTTAGGAGACAAGTCACACAATCGTTCCCCGAAATAACTGAAATAAAGAGGGTTTACGAGGCTTTAGGGAATTTTTTTCAAATCGCTATGGGATCCGGCTTTCAGGTTTCGTATGATTTTAATATTCAACGATTTTGCGATGCTTATGGATTTTCATCGATAACCGTTTTTAACTCGCTTAAAATACTTGATAGGGCAGGATATATAACTTTTAACGAAGTGATGAATCTTCCTTCGAGAGTTCATTTTCTTATTCAAAGAGATGATTTATATAAATTTCAAGTTGCTAATGCTGAGTTAGATGGATTTATAAAAATTCTTTTACGATCATATACTGGTTTTTTCACTGAATATGTTGCTGTGAATGAATACCTTTTGGGAACAAGAGCGAATATGAGTCACCAGCAGGTTTATGATTTCTTAAAGCGGTTAGCTTCGTTAAAAGTGATAAGCTATGTTCCTCAAAAAAAGAGCCCGATGGTAACTTATGCGCAATCAAGGGAAGAGACTCATCGATTAGTATTTACTAAAGAGATTTACGAAAACAGGAAAGTTAATTACTCCGAAAGGGTTGAAAAAGTAATTGAGTATGCATCAGGTGTTTTGAAATGTAGAAGCCAAAGCTTATTGAGTTATTTTGGTCAAACAACAAGTAAGCCATGTGGGCATTGCGATGTGTGCATTGATCGTAAAAAGCAAAATCTCAGTACCGATCAATTTGAAATTATTGAAAAGATGATAGTTGAGATTGTATCACAAGGGATAATAAATCGCCATGAGTTGATTCGTCGAATTGAGCATCCTCAAGTAGATGTTGAGAGAGTTTTATCATGGCTTGAAGATTATGAAGTAATTGTTACCGATCATTTGGGCGATGTTATAATTGTTAGTATGTAACGAATTGCAACTGGGTTATTCGTTACATAGATTAGGTAAAACAGAGTTAAAATTAAATTTATGATGCTAAAAAATATTTTGCTATTTTTGACATTAAATATATTGAACTGACATTACCAGTATTTGTGCTTATGGATGAGGCGTTTGATCATTTGGTTTTTTCTAAAAATGTAATTGAATTTGTGACTGTGTCACGCGAGTTTTGTCAAATTGTTGATAATTGCAATCAACTTTCTAAGCAGGAGTTTATTTCAGTTCAATTAAAACTACTTCCTTTAGTTTATTTAAAAGCAGTTGTTTTGCCTAAAGCTATCGAGGAATTAAATGATCCTTTAGAGAAAACCTGCACAGAGGAGATTTACGAAGAGGTAAAGGTTACAATCGAGGCCAAGCTTGGAAAGCATAACGATTATTTGGAAGTGTTTACGCCAGATATAAATCGTTCAGAAGGTGCTTTAAGTGCTAGCGTTGCTGAAGATTTAGCCGATATTTATCAGGATTTGACAGATTTTTTAGCAAATTATCGAACAGGCATTACCGAAATTATGAATGATGCATTGTTTGAGCTTCAAAGTAATTTCGAGTTGTTTTGGGGACAAAAAATGGTAAATTGCTTACGTGCATTGCACAATGTTTTCTTTAGTGGCGACGATTTGTCTGAAAAGGATGAAGAAGAGACCGCTTCGGGAAAAAGAAATACAGCCGATTGGATTTTTACTCGTCGCCAGCAAGAGTGGTCGGGTGCGGATGAAGAAAATCCATTTATATAATAATAAATTGATGAATAGAACCATTACCAATGAAGAGATAAATTTGTTGCCCTTAATTAATTTTAAAGGCGATATCGTGGTGGTGGATTCATTGGCTCAAATAGAGGAGGTTGTATCCGAATTGAGTTCTACCAATATTTTAGGTTTTGATACCGAAACAAAACCTGCTTTTAAAAAAGGCACTTTTCATAAAGTGGCATTGTTACAGTTGGCTACCGCAAATAGGGTTTTTCTTATTCGGTTAAATATAATTGGCTTGCCAATGGAGATTGTTAAAATACTCGAATTGCCTAATATTGTTAAGGCAGGTGCTGCTATTCGAGATGACATAAAAGCTTTGCAAAAATGGACAAGCTTTAAAGCTCAAGGATTTGTTGAACTGCAAAACTTGGCCAAAGAGAAAGGAATGGTTGAGATTAGTTTAAAGAAGTTATCAGCCATTTTATTGTATGGGAAAATGTCTAAACGTCAACGTTTATCGAATTGGGAGGAGCCTGAATTAACCGAAGGACAGCAATTGTATGCAGCAACCGATGCTTGGGCATCTTATAAAATTTACAATACACTAATTTTTAAACCGACACTTTCGGTTTCTACTTTATTAAATGAATAGTTTCCAGTAATTGATCATGTTAAATTATCCAATCGTTTTATTAAAGCCTGGCAAGGAACAAAGCTTGCTGCGTTTCCATCCCTGGGTTTTCTCAGGAGCCATTAAACAGCTTCCAACTGAGCTTGAAGAAGGTGATTTTGTTGAGGTTAGAGACAGCCGAAATAATTTCTTAGGGGTTGGCTACTTTCAGATAGGCTCTATACAAGTTAGGATTTTATCGTTTGAGCCAGTCGTTATTGATCAAAATTTTTGGACTTCGCGAATTCAAATCGCTTACGAAATGCGCAAAGCCATTGGATTAATTGATAATCCTCTAACCAATGCTTATCGTTTGGTGCATGGTGAAGGCGATGGATTGCCCGGATTGATTATTGACATGTATGAAGGGACGGCTGTTTTTCAAGCGCACACCGTTGCCATGTATCGCAATAAAGAAAACATTGTTGAGGCGCTAAAATCATGTTATGGACATGGGGTAGTTGCTATTTACGATAAGTCGGAAGGAACGCTTCCATATAAAGCCGATGTGACACCTGAAAATGGTTACATTTATGGTAAAAACTCATCCAAAACAGCCATCGAAAATGGGTTAAAGTTTCAAGTGGATTGGGAAAAAGGTCAGAAAACTGGTTTTTTTGTCGACCAACGCGATAATCGTGCCTTTATTGAGCAATACTCAAAGGGACGCAATGTATTAAATATGTTTTGTTATACGGGTGGATTCTCGTTTTATGCCATGCGTGGAGGAGCCGAGATGGTTCATTCGGTTGATAGTTCGGAACGGGCAGTGGAGCTCACACGCAAAAATGTGGAGTTGAATTTTCCTGATGATAATCGTCACGAAGCCTTTGCGATGGATGCATTTAAATTTTTAGAAGGCGCGAAAGATAAATACGATTTGATAGTTCTTGATCCACCTGCGTTTGCCAAACACCAACATGTGCTAACTAACGCATTGCAAGGCTACCGACGGTTAAACACCAAAGCATTAGAACAGATCAAACCGGGTGGGATTTTGTTCACCTTTTCATGTTCGCAAGTGGTGAGTCGCGATATTTTTCGAAAAACCATCTTTTCGGCAGCAGCTAAAGCAGGTCGTAAAGTGCGAATTTTAAATCAATTGTCGCAGCCAGCCGATCATCCAATTAACATCTATCATCCCGAAGGTGAATACCTAAAAGGGTTAGTATTATTTGTAGAGTAATTAAGTAATTAAAAAATATCGAGTGAAATTTACCGATTTTGATTTTTCAGAGCAGCTTCAGGAAGGATTATCAGCCATGAGGTTTGAGAATGCTACACCCATTCAAGAAACAACCATACCCATTATTAAGCGGGGAGAGGACTTGATTGCCTGTGCTCAAACAGGAACAGGAAAAACAGCCGCTTATTTGCTGCCAGTTCTAGATAAGTTGGTGCGCTACGGAAGTAAAGGAATGAATACTTTGATTTTGGTCCCTACTCGTGAATTGGCCATTCAAATTGATCAACAAGTAGAAGGGTTTAGCTACTTCCTTTCTGTAGGATCTACGCCTATTTATGGTGGAAATGACAGTTCGGAATGGGAGCGTCAGAAAAAATCTTTAACCACAGGTACCGACATTGTTGTTTCCACACCTGGTCGGCTTTTGCAACACTTAACGATGGGATACGTGAATTTTAGTTCCATCGAACATCTCATTTTGGATGAAGCAGATCGAATGCTCGACATGGGTTTCTTTGAGGACATCATGAACATTGTTAATTTGTTACCTCAGTCTCGCCAAACGCTTATGTTTTCAGCAACGATGCCGCCAAAGATTCGTGAGTTTGCTCAGAAATTATGTGTAGCTCCGCAGGAGGTGTCGCTCTCTTTATCGAAACCTGCTGAAGGAATTTTGCAAGCTTGCTATTTGGTGTATGATCATCAGAAGATAGAGTTGATAAATTCCTTGCTTAAAGGAAAAGATTTAGCCAGTGTTATTATATTTTCATCAACCAAACACAAGGTTAAGGAGATAGCTGCATCATTGGCACGTAATGGTTTTAATAGCAAATCCATCCACTCAGATCTCGATCAGTCGGAACGCGAAAATGTGTTGCTCGAGTTTAAAAACCGCCGTGTGCAAATTCTTGTGGCTACCGATATTATTGCCCGAGGAATCGACATAGAGAAAATTGATTTGGTCATCAACTTTGATGTGCCTCGCGATGCCGAAGATTATGTGCATCGTGTTGGGCGAACGGCTCGTGCTAAAAGTCAGGGCGTTGCATTAACATTTATCAACGAAAACGAGCAGCAGGATTTTTATAAAATCGAGAAACTCATTGAAAAGGACATATATAAAATCCCACTTCCCGAATCATTGGGTTCTGGTCCTGAATACAAACCTTTGGAGAAACGTAGTCAAGCTGGTCGTCACGGGAAAACCAATAAAGGCAAGCAGTTTTTTAGAGAAAAACACAAACCATCTGGACCCAAATAAATGATTTCCATTTTGAGGAATCATTTATTGGCTGATTAAACAATAATTGTAGATATTTAAAAAGAAATAGGCAATGAATAATGTGTTTGCAAAAATAATTTCACAAGAACTAAATGTTCCATTAAAAGGAGTTGAAAATACCATTCAATTGTTCGATGATGGGGCTACCATCCCATTTATTAGTCGTTACCGAAAAGAGATGACAGGTAGTTTTGATGAGGTTGTAATTGCAAATATCAAAGAACGCTACGATAAGTTGGTGGAGATTGCTAAGCGTAAGGAGTTGATTTTATCTACTATTGAAGAGCAGGGTGCTTTAACCGCTGAGTTAAGAACGAAAATTGAGAATTGCTTTAATTTAACCGAACTTGAGGATATTTATTTGCCGTATAAGCCCAAGCGAAAAACTAAAGCATCGAAAGCCCGCGAAAGAGGGTTGGAACCATTGGCAACGATGGTTTTCAAGCAAAACGAACGAGATATTCATTTAAAAGCGGAAGCATTTTTAACCGATGAGGTAACAACCGTTGAGGAAGCTATAAGTGGAGCATGCGATATTATTGCCGAATGGGTAAGCGAAAATCAAACCGCTCGCGATATGGTTCGCCAAAGTTTTAGCCGATCGGCTATTATTTCGTCTAGATTAAGCAAAGGAAAAGAGGAAGAAGGAATTAAATACAAGGATTATTTCGAGTTTGAAGAACCCTTAAAAAGGTGTGCTTCTCATCGATTATTGGCAATGCAGCGAGGAGAGAAAGAGGGGTTTTTAAAACTATCGATTGCTCCCGATGAAGATTATTTGCAGGATCGACTCAATCGTTTTTTTATTAAAGGAAATAGCAGTTCATCACAATTGGTGAGTGAATCGGTTGTCGATGCTTACAAAAGGTTGATTGCACCATCGATGGAAACAGAGTTTTTCAACTTATCAAAAGAGAAGGCCGATACCGAATCAATAACCGTATTTGTCGATAATTTCAGGCAATTATTATTAGCTGCTCCGCTAGGGCAAAAACGAGTTTTGGCGCTCGATCCTGGTTTTAAAAGTGGCTGTAAAGTGGTTTGCCTCGATTCGCAAGGTGAATTACTGCATAACGAAACCATTTATCCGCATCCTCCTCAAAACCAATGGGGACTGGCTGCCAAAAAAATCGATAGTTTGGTTGATGCCTATAAAATTGAAGCCATTGCCATTGGTAATGGTACTGCATCTCGCGAAACAGAAAGCTTCATTCGCAGTGTAAAATTCATGCGCGACTTGCAAGTTTTTGTAGTGAGCGAAGATGGAGCATCGATTTATAGTGCCAGTAAAATTGCGCGCGAGGAGTTTCCCGACTACGATGTAACGGTACGTGGATCGGTTTCAATTGGTCGACGGTTGATGGATCCACTGGCCGAATTGGTGAAGATTGATCCTAAAAGTGTGGGAGTTGGTCAATATCAACACGATGTAGATCAAAACCGGTTGAAAAGCTCGTTAGATTTAACAGTCGAATTATGTGTGAATCAGGTGGGTGTTAATGTGAATACTGCCAGTAAGCATCTTTTGACTTATGTATCAGGTCTTGGGCCTGTTTTGGCTCAAAACATGGTGGATTATCGCACCGAAAATGGACCATTTAAAAGTCGTAAAGAGTTTAAAAGCGTAGGTCGACTAGGGAATAAGGCGTTTGAGCAATGTGCGGGATTTCTTCGAATTGCCGAGGCTGAAAATCCGCTCGACAATTCAGCTGTTCACCCCGAATCGTATTCTATTGTGGAAAAAATGGCTGCTGATCTCAAAGTTTCGGTAGCTGAACTAATAGGTAACAAATCAATTTGTAGTAATATCGATATTGCAAAATATGTCACCGCAAAAGTAGGAATTCCAACACTTACTGACATTGTTAAAGAGTTAGAAAAACCTGGTCGTGATCCACGAAAAGCCATTAAGGTTTTCGAGTTCGATGCCAATGTTCGTTCAATGGAAGATCTTCATGAAGGAATGACATTGCCGGGAATTGTAACCAATATCACCAAGTTTGGTGCTTTTGTTGATGTGGGCGTTAAGCAAGATGGCTTAGTGCATATATCACAATTGGCCGATCGTTTTGTGTCTGATCCATCTGAAGTCGTAAAACTTCATCAGCACGTTCAAGTTCGAGTTCTCGAAGTAGATAAAGCACGTAAGCGTATTCAGCTAAGTATGAAAGAACTTAATTAGTTTTCTTGCAAAGACTAATTAGTGTCTGCACGAAAACTGCATTTCTCACAGTCTTTGATAAGAAAGCTTCAACGACAAGGCTTTCGAAATTTTGAAAATCAAGAAGTTCGCTTTTGTGAATGATTGTTTTCAAAATGAGAATAACGCAGTATTTGGAGTTTTCTTGCAAAGACTAATTAAGATATTGATTTGCTAACGGAAGTATTAAACTAAAAACACTGCCTTTTCCAACTTTACTCTCAACTATAATTTTGCCTGAATTTTTCTCAGCTAATTCTTTGCATAAAATCAAGCCTAATCCAGTGCCTGGTTCGTTATCTGTTCCAGGGGTAGAGGTTGAGTGTTGCATCGAGAATAATACTTTTAGATGATCCTCGGTAATCCCAATGCCTTCATCTACAATTGCCAATGAAACCGTTTTTCCAATACTCATGCATTTTACAATTATCTCCCCTTGAGGATGACTATATTTTATTGCATTGGAAAGTAAATTTCGAATTATGGTTTTTAACATGTTCTCATCAGCCATCACCTGAAGATTCGGTTCGATACTGGTGATTATTTTAAGTTGTTTGTTTCGAATGTTATTTGAAAGCATATCTATTGATTCAGTAATTAATGGCTCAATAGATATGGCGTTTGATGATTTTCCAATTGGTGTATTAGATTGATTTTTAGCCCAATCCAGTAGGTTTGAAAGTAATTCAAGTCCATTTTTAGCTGAGCGATTAATTGCTTTAAGAGAATCAATAATCTCTTTATTGGAGAAATTGTCAATGTCGTCGATCATTAAATCCGAGAGTGAACATTGTGCCGAAAATGGAGATCTTAAATCGTGTCCAATTATTGAAAAAAGCTTATCTTTTGTAGCATTTAGTTCCTGTAAAGTATCTTTTTGTCTCTCAATCAAATTCTTTTGTTCTTGCAATTGAAGATTTAGCTTTTTTTCCATTTGAAGTTTCTGTAGTGCTAAATCTCTTTTTTGCTGCTCCAAAGCAAGTTTTAATTCCATGCTTTTTCTCTCATCGATAATGAACGTTTGTTTTTCAACCAATCGCTCAATCATCACAGGGATACTAAATAAAAAGTAACCCATCAACAGAAAATAAACACTTCGGAAAACTTGTCCTGCCCAATCAGCCGATGCAACTTGTTCTATTAAAGCGGGATCGATATACGGTCTGCGTATCAAATACAAAAGGTTGTAGCAAAATACAACATAGAGTGAAGAGTATATTACCAGCCTCTTATCGTACCTTAAAACCGAAATTAAAATAAGAAGAGGATAGACAAAAATTGATGCAGCAGTCACTACAGCTATGGGACTAAAAAAATAGGAGTAGTTAAAAATATGAAGTGTTAAAATGGTAATGTCAATGGTTGTGGATAGATATCTTATCCAAGAGGTACTTCCTACTTTTTTTAATAAAATATTAAGTATCGAATTGTAGAATATATAAAATGAAGCAACAGCTAATGAAATAAAACCACGTTCGTATTCACCCGATGAAAATATATATGCAATTAAGAGCATGATCGCCCCAACTAATATCCATCTAAATTTGATAACTTCTTGTTCGCCCCAAAGGGCATCGTCTTTGAATGCGTAGTCAAAGTCCTTCATGGGCTAATAAAATCTAGGGCAAAAATAGGAGAATTATTTTTATTAATTTGTAATGTTATTGAATGCTTAGGCTTGATAAGTGATAAGAAGCCTTTTTGTTAATGACGGTTATAGTTTTTTTTGTATTTTCGATAAATTTAATGATATAGTTTATAAAGACCTAGATTTTATGCATCAAATTAATGAATTTTTAATTAAAATCGATTCGTATTTAGGGAGTGCTGATTGGTTTGTATTTTTTTTATTGGGAACAGGGTTGTTCTTCACTTTTTATTTGGTTTTTCCTCAAATACGATATTTTAAATATGCGATAAAAATAGTTCAAGGGAAATTTGATAAAGAAGGTGATGAAGGTGATGCATCTCATTTTCAGGCATTAACCACCGCTTTATCAGGAACTGTTGGAACAGGTAATATTGCAGGAGTGGCATTAGCTGTGCATTTAGGAGGGCCGGCTGCTTTATTTTGGATGTTAATGACTGCCTTAATTGGCATGACTACCAAATTTGTTGAGGTGACCTTATCGCATAAATACAGAGAGAAAGCCGCTGATGGAACAATTTCCGGAGGGCCAATGTATTACATGAAAAAGCGACTGAACTTTACAATGCCATCTGGAAAGGTTATTCAAACAGGAAAATGGCTAGCAATTGTTTTTGCTGTTGCAACCATTTTTTCTTCGTTTGGAACAGGTAGTTTACCTCAAATAAACAGCATTTCAAATTCCGTTTTCGACACTTTTGGGATTGATCAAATAGTTACGGGTGCTTTACTTGCACTTTTGTTAGGATTCATAATTCTTGGAGGTATTAAACGGATTTCAAAGGTTACTCAAATGTTAGTGCCATTTATGGCAATTATCTATTTTATTGGGGCTTTATTGGTGATTTTATATAATTATCAAAACATATGGCCTTCATTAGTTTCAATTATTGATGGTGTGTTTACAGGCAATGCTGCAACCGGTGGATTTGTAGGCGCATCAGTAGCTTTTGCAATCAACCGAGGTGTTAACCGTGGATTGTTTTCAAACGAAGCAGGACAAGGTTCAGCTCCTATAGCACATGCCGCCGCCCGTGCTCACGAGCCTGTTTCGGAAGGTTTAGTGGCATTGCTTGAGCCTTTTATCGACACGGTAGTTATTTGCATGCTAACGGGATTAACGCTGTTAGCATCGGGTGTTTGGAATGAGAAATTCGATAATAAATTTCAAGCATCTGACTTAAGTATAATTAATGGAGTTTATTCAGATACAATACCTAACGATCTTGCTCAAGTTAGAGCTTATATTTTTGGAGAGCAACAGGAGTTAAGCTATACTGGCGATATTAAAATTGAAAATGGAAAAGTTATCAATGATATTACACTAATTCATAATCGTTCAGTTGCTGAAAATGTTATTGTTACTGATAACGGTAAGCCGTTAACCGGAGAAATAAAAGCAATAAATGGGCGGATCGATATTCCATCGGGAATAGAGCTTAACGGTCGATCGCTCATACAAAGTGCTCCGTTAACAAATGCTGCATTTACGCGCAGTTGGTTGGGCGATTATGGTAAATATGTTGTGTCTATTGGTATTTTATTGTTTGCTTTTTCAACAGCTGTTTCATGGTCGTATTATGGAAGTAGAGCTGTAATATTTTTATTTGGAGTAGAGGCAGTGAAGTGGTATTCGGTTATTTATGTCATAGGATTTTTTGTCGCTTCGTTTATCGACACAACTATTGTTTGGACTTTTGCTGGGGTTACCATCGCATTTATGACCATTCCAAATTTAATTGGATTGTTGTTCTTGCATCGAGAAATGAAACAAGAGGTTCGAAGTTTTTGGACGGAATATAAAATCCGATTTCCTGATGAAAAAAGTCCCAAAGGTTAATATCAATCCTTGATTCTAGCAATAATTCGGGCTGGTGAACTATCCGCCTCAATTTTAAGAGGAAGCGCTATTATTTCGATGGACTTGTTTAACGGGAGGTTGCTAAGATTGGTAAGATTTTCAAATAAAAGTATGTTATTCGATAGTAAAAGCTTGTGAACCAAATAAGGCGAATGGTCGGGTGAAGGAGTATTCATGCCCAGTGCTTTAATTTTCTTTTCAACTAAGTAGTTTGCAGATTCTAAAGTAATAACTGGGTGATGATTGTAATAGTCAAAAAAATTATTCACGCTTGCATTCGTGCGAAGAATCACAATTTTATTTTCAATGTCATTTGATTTAAAGCGGTTAACAGATATGATTTGATCATCAAACGAATCAATAACTACAGCATCGCCAATAAAGTTTTGCAGGGGAATATTGCTTATGTGAGTTCTATCGTTTAGCATGTGAGCAAATCCATCAATGTGAGTCCCCGTATGCATTGATGTGGTTAATAAATAGTCGGAGTAACCATCTTTTTCAATCGACTTTATGCCATCTAGTTTAATCTTTGGATCTTCAAAATAGTGATGAAGGCTTGAGTTGATTGTCAGAGTTAAGTCGATGATTTCCATGGGTTAATTGTCGAGTTTGTTTCGAATTTTAGAATAGACTAAAGTAGATTAAACGACTCGGGGGTGCTAACTGCCGGAAAGAATAGCGTAACCCGCGTGCCCGACGGATTGCCTCCTATATCGTAAATATCCTCAATTTCAAAACCAAACTCATTGTTTTTTTTGTAAAATGCATTTAGTAAATCAAAGCGTTGATGAGTTATTTGTTGTCCTTTCGAAACATGATTTGTTTTTTTATTTTTTTCAGCCTCAACCCTTCCAATTCCATTGTCTTCAATCATACATAAAAGCTTCTCTTGAACAATTGAGAACGAAATAATTATATAGCCAATGGACGAGGTAAAAGCATATTTTACGGCATTCTCAATATGTGGTTGAATAAGCATTGGTGGAATGAAAAGCTGTGTTGTATCAATTTTCTTATCAATAGATATAGAGTAATGTAAGTTTTCTAAATATCTCATTTGCTCAACTCTTAAATAATTCTCAATATATTCTAACTCTTCACTTAACGAAATTACAGGTTTACTTGCATTGTCGAGCGTTTTGCGAATCATTGTAGCAAATTCTCCAATAAATTCTAATGAGTGTTCAATGTTATTCTCTAAAATATTGTATTGAAGTGAATTTAATGCATTAAATATAAAATGAGGATTCATTTGAGCTTGTAAAGCCTCCATTTTTAAAAGTGCCATTTTATCGTTGGTATTACTTCTTAACTCTTCGTTCTTTTTTATTTTTTTTATCCTCGAAGAATATATAAATAATAGTACCAATAGGGTTAGTCCAACATATACAATGTATGCATATGTGCTATTGTACCAGGGAGGTAAAATTGCAAAAGCGATTTCTTTTACAGTATATTCTTGAGGATTATGATCGAAATATGCTTTGATCAATAATTTATAATTACCTGAATGGAGATTGGGCAGTACTATGTTTGATTGTCGGGAAGGTTGGTTATATGAGTGATGGTCTGGCAATAATCGATATTGGTAATTAATTTTCGACCGGTTTACAAGGTTTAAGCATTCGAAATTTAAAGAAATAGAATTGTGTGTTGATCTAAAGATGAATTTATTATTCGAGTTTATATTTGGTAAAAAATTTACATCATCAGGAATCCATTGATGATGTGGATTGGTTTTAAGTATTTGATTTAATTGAATGGTAGGTTTTTTATTGGAGGTTAAAATAATATTAGGATCAAAAAGGGTTAGTTTATAATCCGAAACAACCATTATTCGTCCAATTTTATCAATAGCGGCATCGGTTGATACAATTGCATTATAACCATCTCTATCATTCCAATTGGTAAACTTTGCATCTACCGCTGAGCCATTTTTGCGAAGAGTTAAGCATGTTAAGCCGTAGTCTGTGCCTATCCAAATCCTACCATTGTTGTCTTTGACTAACCATTCAATATTATTTCCTGGAAAGTCATGCCTTACCTCCCATTTTTCAATTATGTTTAAATTGTCATTGTGAAATGTTGTGTATAAAATATGTCCACTAATATCTGAAAGTAATAGTGAGTAATCGTCTAAAATTTCAATGCAGTTAATTGGTGTTTTGTGATATGAGTTTTTGATATTTACTGTTGAAATCCTATTTTTTAGATTTAAAAAATAGAGCCCTTTTACCACTGAGAAGATCCACCATCCGTTTTCAGTTTGAATAACTTTATCGACTTTCCAGCTAAAAGATGCTGATGCAATTTTGTGCTTTGTAATTGTATTATATATTGCTATTTCTTTTTTATTTGCGCATGCAAAAGTGTTATTTTTCAAGCAGAAAATACGTAAAGAATCTTTATGTAACGAGTTGGTTTGCAGCGGATTTATGTTTAAACAATCAAATAATTTCATTCCATCTGAAAAACTTAAACAATAACAATTAGTTGGAATGGTTTTTTTTGAATAAAGCTTTATCAAATCAAAAATTTGTTGATTGTTTTTTGGTTGACATTTATTTGCCGATAGCGCTAAAAGAGAATCTTTATTCTTCGCAGAAATATTTATTGGGAATTGAGTAAAGTTCTGGGAGTTAAAAATATAAATTCCTTGATCTTCTGTGCCAATAATTATACACTGATCGGGAGTGTGGTAATAGACAAATGAGATTTTTTGACTTGTAATGCCTATTTTTTTATAAGCAATAAATAGGAGTTTTTTTCTTTTGAATAAGTATAATCCATCATTTTCTTTTGTGATATTATATTTCGAAGCAAACCAAATAGAGCCATCAGGTTCATTAATCATATCAACACAATTCGAAATGATACTTAATTGATAAAACGGTTTTTTATTGTCTTTATCTTTGACATACAATGTGTTTTGTGATTGATAAATTCTATCGCCATTGTCAATGGTTGTAAGAATACTTTTTTCGTTTAAAAGAATTGATGTAGTGACTGAATTTTTCTCAAGATTGATTGTGTAAGTGTTCGAATTGAATGATGAGAATAGAATTGAACTTTCAGTTTCTTGAAAAAACCATTTTTTGTTTTTTTCGATTGAAACAGGAAAGTTTGTAAATAAATTATTTTTCAAAATTGAGACTCCCGAATCAGTGAGTACAATAATAACATCATGTTTTGGGGAGTAATAAATCTGATTAACAGAGTTACTAATAAGCCCATTGGTTGAGTTGTATTTTTTTATCTCACCATTAGTGAAAATGCAAAATCCATTGGATTGCGTTCCAATTAACATTTCATCTTTTGGAGTTATATCTAAACAAGTAATGTCATTATCAGGCAAATTGTCATTGGTTGTATAAGTGGTAAAGTTTTGATCAAGTTTGGTTAATCCTGTTTTGGTTCCAATCCATAAAAAACCTTGGTTGTCTACTTTAGCACAATGAACGGTGTTGGAGTTTAAATTATTTTGATTGTTGTAATTTATAGTTTGATATAATTGACCATAAATGGAGATTAACAAACCGGAAGTTGTCAAGAAAATAAGAACTAACTTAATTCGATTGTCCATCGAGCATTTCATTAAGTTTATCGATAACTATTTTGGTGTTTTTTTCAGATAAAGGTTGATTCATTTCTCCAAGAATAATGATTCCATTTTCTTTGTTTATCTCTGTAATGAAGTTCACATTCACAATGGAAGATCGATGTGAGCGTAAAAAATATCTGGCTGGAAGCATTTGTTCAATGTAGCCAAGTGTTTTAGATATGTGGAGTTTTTCTTTGTTTTTTTTGTAAACCCAAGTGTAGTTTCCATCAGCTTCCATGGCTACAATTTCGGTGAAGGCAACTATAAAAAAACCTTTAATGTTAGGAAGTAATAGTTTTCCTGAATTGTATTTAAGTAAATCAGCAGGAAGATCATTGTCGGCTTCTTGTGTTGAATCAATGCGATCAATGCAATTTAATAACTCTTTAATATTAATTGGCTTTAATAAATAATCACTTGCACCCATTCGTAATGCTTCAATAGCATAACCTTTATATGCCGTGATAACTACAACTTCAAAATTAATCTCTAAGTAATCAAATAATTCTAAGCCCCCTTGTACAGGCATCTCCATGTCGAGAAAAACAATGTCGGGCTTATGTTTATTTATTAATTGAATACCTAGTTTTAGAGAATTAGCCATGCCAACAACACAGATTCGTTCTTTAAAATAGAGTTCTATGATTTTTTCTAAGCTTCGTTGAGATGTGATTTCATCATCAATTATAACAGCTCGATGCATTTATGTTATTTTTCGTAAAAGAGGATTGTACTTTTAAATGTAATCCAAGATCATGATTTTTATAATCAAATGAAAATGTTTGATATTGAATTTTTATATAGTTTGATAATTAATATATGATAATTGTATGTTTTTTATTACTGTAAACGGCACAAGTACTTTTTGACGTTAAAAAAGCTGCATTTAAATGAATTATTTGCTTTTGGAATTTATTGAATCTATCTGACAAGGGCAAAATTGGGGTTGAAATACCAAGCCGAAAACCTCGTTCATTTACTCAAACGGTAGTTTCGTATATAATTTGGAGGGTTCCACACATTGGGTCGATTTATAGAAAAAATATTTATTAATATTGATACCAGATTCTAAATACAACGACAACAATAGTATTAATAGTGTGTATGAAAGTATCAGGTGAATGTAGATGGTGCGGAGTAAAATATGAAATAAGAAGGAACGTATTTTATAGAAATGTAATAAATAGAGGTTATTGTTCTACCCAATGTAGAATCGATTCAGAAGGTAAATCGAAATTGAAAAGGAACAAAGCCGAACAATGCTTAAGTATTGTAAAATTGAGTTATTTATAAAGCAGATAAGATATTGAAAATATTAATTAGGCGTTTAACCAAGCCTACCCTAATTAATGCATGTAGTAGATTCCCGAAAAAGCCTGCTTTCCCAAAGAGCAGGCTTTTTTATTTTAATTTTTAACATGAAAGCAAAGACAAAAAGTTATAGGAAAATTGAAATACCGGAACAGTTTTTACTTTTGCAATTTCTAATTGCAATTCTAACCATTGTATCGTTTTTATACGACTATAAATTGCTGTAATTTATTTGAAAAGGATTATCGAATTAATCTCGCAGTAATTTACAAAACACTTTATTCAATTGTTTTATATGCCAAAACAATTCCTGCGCATTCCGATTCGTTATCGGTAAAGTAATTAGGGGCGCTTATTTCAATTATTAGCTTAATTGTAGACTCGAAAGCAAACATTTTTGAAATTGTAAAGCCATCCGCAGCATTGTCATACAATACTGTTTTATTTTCATCATCTTCAATAATGCGAAAGTGAATTTTACCTAGTTTAGGTTTCCCGCATACCGCCATGTAGTATTGTCGGCCGCCATAAAATGTTTGATTAATATTTACTTTACGCTGTTTTTTCATTGAGAACGAACGCGACATTGAGCTCGATTTAAATCCTTTAGGCGCATCGCTGCATTTTTTTTCGTAGTCCTTGCAGTTTTGTGCATATGAATAAACTCCGCCGCTCAATAAAATCAACAGAAGTAAAAGGTGCTTATAAGTAGATATAATTTTTTTCATGCAGGTAAATTTGATTAATGTCAACTTTAAAAGTGAATTCATTTCAAATCCTTCACAATTGAAATCCTGATTTTCTTATTTAATCCATTTATTACGCACTTCATTTATTGCTTCACGAAGTGCGTCGTAGGCTACATTGGATTTAATAACATTTGATTTCCCTCCAATAATCACAACTCCATCGTATCTGTTTTTCACGGTAGCAGACGATTTCCCCCCAGTTAAACTATTAAAAGCCTCAATAACAGGTTTTAAGTCGGCCATTATTACTAGCTTCGATCTGTCATCTACATGTGCTTCTATCATTTCAATAAGCTGGTCGAGCACTAACTTTTGATCGCTAATTTTCTTCACTAACTGTGTGCTCGAAACGGTTTTATCATATGAGTTCATCACCAAATATAAACTTTCGATAACACAACCTGAGGATATTACGGCATAAGTGTTATGGCGTGATGTTTCATATAAATTGTCCATGGCCATTTCGTAAATCTCAGCAGACAATGCGCTCAGCGAGTCAATGTTGTCGAGGTTTTTAATAAATCGATCACGAAATTTCTTACTCATTGGGGGAAAGATATTTTGACTTTTACCTAAATCATCAATGGCTTTCAGATAATCGAGCGACGCTCTCGATTGCTCAAAAACGATGGTGTATGCCAAATCAGCTAAATAAATCCCAATGGCAATGGATTGATCTTTCGAATTAACATACCTGTCGGTTCGTATGGTTTTTTGCATTATTCCAGGACTGTATTTTAATTGTCCGTAATTCACATACGATATGATTTCTTCGGGCGATGGCAGGGAATACAATACCATTTCAAACGAATCGGTTTGATTATAAAAATTACCAATAGATGATTTGGCTTTCGCTTGATTGGTTCCCAATAGGAAGAACAAAAAAATCCCTAATGGAAGACTAGATTTAATAATTGATCTCATATAATAGGTTCTGTTGTTTAAAACTTTAGGTGTTTCCATGATTCAAAAATGTTTGTACAATATTATTAAATATTAGCAAACAAGCAATTCCACCTTCTTGTCTGTTTTTCAATATAATTTCACCTTTATGACTTTCGATAATGGCTTTTGCAAATCCGAGGGAGCTTGCAGCTTCTAAATTACTGTCGGTTTGAGTGGAAAAGAAATCAAAATATTGCGAAGTATCTAGTTCGTTAATGGACACTTTTTCATTCTTAAAAATTATGGTTGTTTGAGCCGATTCATTTTTTGACTCAATAGTAATGGTGCCATAATCGGGACTTTGATCAATAATAAATTCTAATGCAGATAAAAAGCATGACATTAATAGTTGATGCTCACCCATTAAAAACAGCTCGCTTTGCAAGTATTGATTGTTTATTTTTAGTTTTTTCTGTCTTATTTTTTCATCCAAATTAAAGAAACAAAATCCAATCAGTTTATTTACATCAATTCGAGTTAGTTTTAACTGAATGTTGGCCGAATGCAATGCTGTAACTCGCAGCGCTGTTTGCACATAACCTTCAAGTTTAACGAGTGAATTATCCACTCTATCAATTAGTTGCGAGAGTTTTTTTGAATCAACTTTATGCTTTAGTATTTGTAATGTTCCAATAACGCCATGTAATGAACCACCAACCTGATGACCAATAATATTAAGAAATTCATGTTTGGCATGCTCTAAACGCACTAAATCTTCATTGGTTTTTTGCAGTGTAATATTGGAATCGTTAAGCATTTGATATGCAAATCGAATTTCTTCTGTTCGTTCATCAACTTTTTTAGCTAAGTCGTTATTAAGTTGAACTAAGGCTTCTTTATTTTTTTTCAGTTCGAGGTGTACCCGAATACGAGCTAATAGTTCTTGTGCATCGTATGGTTTTAAAATATAATCTTCACCACCCACTTCAAAACCGCGAACCATACTTTCGCGATCGGCTTTAGCCGTAACAAAAATAATTGGGATGGAAGCAAGTTTGGGTTTGCTTTTTATTTCAAGACAAACATCAAAGCCATCTTGTTCAGGCATCATCACGTCAAGCAATATAAGGTCAAATGATGTTTCTTCGAGCCAATGAATTCCGGTTTTGCCATCTAGTCCAAACTCCATTTCATAACCGCTTTGGGCAAGTATTGTTGCGGCCACCTGAATATTCTTCGGGTTATCGTCAATAATTAATATCTTACCGTTACTTGCCATTTTCGGGTTTTATTTTGAATTAATGAGGGAATCAATTTTAGTGATTTGTTTATTTGTTTCATCCACATTAAACGTATTTGCATTACGAAGCAATTGTTGTGCCAAGTTTAATAATTCAAGATCATGCTGCGTTTCAGACGCTTGTATAAGATGATTTGCAATCTCTATTGTGTTTTTAAACGAAGGATATTGTTTAATAGTTTCCCATTGTTTAAAAAATCTTGATTTAAAATCTTCAATTATGGCTTTTCGAATAGATGGATCTGTTTGAGGAATTGTTTCACTGGAGTTAAAACTGGGTTTTTGTTGTTCATTTAATGCTATAAACTCGGAGAAAGTCTTTAGCAAAGATGTTTCATTCCATGGAGAATGCATGTAATGAATCCGAGAGGCTATATCAATGTTGCTTTTTTTAGATTCATCGGATAAAGCCAATATATAAACAGATTCTTTAAAGGAAGTATGCACTTTCATTTGATTCACAATATTTATATATGTGTCTTCAAATTCATTACCCAAGATAACTATTTGTACTGCCGAATTTTTATTTTTAATTAGTGCGTCTTTAGGGTTCGAATGTTCTTTAATTGAAAAAGTATAATTGCTCAGAAATGTTTTTGCAATATTTACAAACTCGTGGTTAGTTGAAATGACTATGCAACAATTATCTTTTGATGATTTGTGGTTTTCGAATTTTGTGTTTTCATTAATTAATGTAATTGGGATGTTAGTAAAACTTAAAATAAACTCGCTTCCTTTATTGGGTTCGCTATTTAATACTATCGATCCTCCCATTAAACGGGTTAGTTTATTAACTATACCTAATCCTAAGCCAGTTCCTCCATATCTTCTATTATCCTGATCTTCTTGTTGAACAAAATCCTGAAATATTTTCTCTTTTGATTCAGGTTTGATTCCAATTCCTGTGTCAATAACATGAAGGTCGAAATCAAATAAATCATCTTCGATTTGAATTATTTTTAAAGTAATTGTTATACCACCTATTTCAGTGAATTTAATTGAATTGCTTATCAGGTTTATCAAAATTTGTTTAAACCGAAGTTCATCCATTAGGATAAAATCAGGAATTCCATCGTCGATATTTGTTTTGAAATATAAGTTTTTATCTTTTGTGGTATTTGAGAATAGTTTGAAAACCTCGTTTAAAGTATCGGTTAAACTAATTGTTGTGGGTTGAAGTGTTAATTTGCCAGCTTCAATTTTCGAAAAATCTAGTACATCGTTTATTAAAGCTAGCAAAGTAACGCTGCTGTATTTAATATTGCTCAGATATTCTTGTTGAGTGGTACTGAAATTCGAATCTTTTAAGAGATCGGAAAAGTTAATGATTGAATTTAACGGGGTTCTGATTTCGTGACTCATGCGAGCAAGAAAAGCGCTTTTTGCTCTACTTCCTGCTTCAGCTTCCTCTTTTGCTTTCGACAGATTCTCGTTTAAATGAACTTGATCAGTCACATCAATTTGCACCCCAATTATACGAGTGGGTTGATCTTCGTCATTTCGTTCAACCACTCGTCCGATACTTTGATACCATTTATAGATGCCATCGGTATCAATAATTCGATTGAGATATTTAAAGAATGGCGTTTTTTCAGATATGTGTTGATTGAAAATTTCTTGAGATACTAAAAGATCGTCAGGATGAATCAGTTCGAAGTACGAATTTAGAGTCAAATCTGCTGGTTTGTTCTCTCTGCGAAGCATTTGGTTGAAATTGTCATTCGCAATAAGTCTATCGCTAGTAACTAGATAGTCCCATAGCCCAATGTTGGCAACGTTTAATGCTAATTCCAATTGTTCGCTCGATTCGAGCAAGTCGAGTTTAGCTTGAATACGACTGATGGCTACACCAAATAAATTAGCTAAACTTTGTAAGTGGGTTAAGTCGTTTTCGGTAAAATCATCGTCCTTATCTGCTACACACAAAAAGCCTTTGTATTCGCCATGTATCACAATTTTTACCCATGCCATTTTTTCAAAAGGGAGTATTGAATATAGATCTTTGCCATTGATGATGTGTTCTCTTGTGTTATTAATTGCCAAGGACTCATTTGAGGTTATAGTCTCATCGTCAGATTTATTTTCAGATTGACTAAGCTGCATGCCATCGATGAAAATCCGAATTTCTTTTTCGTAATTGTAGTTCGAGTCGGAGTAAATAGAAAGGGTTAGTTTCTTTTTTACTGGATCCGTGTAGGCAATAAAGCAAAATAAGCTCTCGGAAACCTCAAGCGCATATTGCCGTACTAAAAGTGCTACTGAGTGAAAGCTATCCTGAGCTGTAAGTTCTCTACTTATTTCGGCCAGAGAGTTGTTAATTTGTGATTCTTTTAAAATTCGCTCTTGATACATTTTATTTTGAGAATCATCTTGAGCAAAGTAAAATACATGATCTACATTGTCGATTTGAGCAGTATATAAATAAACATGAACAGGATAGTCAACGCCATCTTTATTGCGATGTATTAATTCGAATTGTTTTGTTTTTCGATGCTTAAGATCTTTATGAAGGTTTCGCCACCACATTAGGCTGGCATGAGGATTAATGTCATAGATTTTTGTGTCGTAAGGCGGTTGATTGCTTAAGTTAAACTGATTTATGGCATAACTATTTGCATAAACAATGGTTCCTTCTTTATTTAAAAAGAACATTTCAAATGGCGCATTAAAAAGTGCGGTTCCCATCATGTTTATTTCATCGCGCAGTTCCGATTCGCCAGTTAAATCTTTAATAATGATGGTTATACCACTGCGTTTCCCATCAATACGTTGAATGGGCGTTACTGATAATAAAACATGGTGAATAGCTCCATTTCTTGATAAAAGGTTGACTTCATGAGACTTCCGCTGGATAATTGAAGCACTGCCTGAATCCCTATCATTAATTATTGAAGTAATGAGATTTGGATCTGTTAATGTGAGAATTTCTAAAAGAGGTTTGTAAAATATTTCGCGTAAAGAGTACTCTAAAAGTTCAGAGGCTACTCTGTTCATTCTCACAATTTTAAGATTGCTGTCAACAATTATCACGCCTTCATTAATACTATTAAAAATGGCTGCTAAGCTAGTCTCTGATTCAAAAAGTGTATGTTTCAAACGTTGCATTTCGCTCTCTTCGCGAAACCATAAAACGGTGCATAAGCAATTTTCCTGACAAGTATTTGTTTTTTCTATTGTAAAATCTAGCGTTATTGTAGTTCCATTGTTTTTAACAAATGCACCATTTAATGGACTGAAATTTAATGATGGTTGAATAAGATAATTGAAATCGGGGCCTAATAGTTTTGAAAAAGGGTGGTTATTAATGTTAATACCTACAATTTCATGATGTTGATACCCTAATATTCGTGTTAATCCTTGGTTTGCAAATACAATAACTCCGTTATTGTCGAATCCCAATAAGCCTATTGCATCTGATTGAGGAGCAAAAGGGTTTGATTCAATTTCGATAGTTCTAGGTTTTATTTCAGCTGTATTGTAGTTTAGTATAGTAATTAAAACTAAATCATTACGTTCTTCACAGGGAAAATAAGTACTAGTAAAGTCAACATCTACATTTTGTGATATATGATTTATGTCGATAGTGATGGATTTTTTACCGTTTACTGACTCATTTTTATTGCTTAAACAACGTTCAATGGCAACTCCAATTTCGCATTTTTCGCAATTGACAGAACTACCACAAGGTGTATTCTTGTCGCAATTACTACAATGTAAATAAGTTCCCAAATCCAGATGGGCATTAAAATTGGCCTGAGTATTAAAAAATATTTGCAATTCCTTATTTCCAAAAACCACAAGGTGATTTTTATCAACAACCATAATAGGAATGGGAATTAATTCGAGGTGATTGAAATATTTTTGAGTCATTTCGTTAAGTATAAACGTTTCTGTTTTATTTCTAGGGTTGTATCAAGCCAATTATTTAAGAAGCTTGATTGTTCCTTGTTTTGAGATGATCACACCACCATAAGTCAATATCTGCACTACGTATTGATATGTTTCGGATGGCTGAGGTTTGTTTTTGTAATTCCCATCCCATCCTTGCATTATGTCATTGGATTGATAAACCATTTGTCCAAACCGATTAAATATCTTAAAATCAATAAGTTCTTTTATTCCCCATCCATTAACTTTAATAATATCGTTAATGCCATCGTTGTTAGGCGTGAAAGCAGTAGGAACATCAACAGAGTATTTTTCGATAACACTTATTGTTATTGGATAGCTTTCGTTAAAACAGTTGGATGTGTCGGATACTGCTACTGTATACTTAGTTGTTTGGAGTGGTTTAAACCCAAGACTTGGGCAGTTGCTACAAGTTAAATCATTATTTGGCGTCCATTGAAAAGTTTGTATTCCATCATCCGAAATGTCGAGATAATAGGTTTCTCCAATAATAATGCTGGTATCAGTTAAATTAACAACGGGTATTTGTTGAACCGAAACAAAAGTGGAATCTTTTTGTGAGCAGTTATTTAAATCTGTTCCCCAAACGGTATATAGAGTGGATGTTTGTGGAGTTGCAAAAGTAATTGATAAATTGGAATTGCTTAAACTTAAAGCTGGAGTCCATATATAATTATTTGCTCCAATGGCCAATAATTGAGCAGAAGTTCCTAAGCATATTATGGTATCGTTTGATGTTTTTACTAGTGGAAGTGCAAAAACTTTAACAAATCGACTTTTCAAGGTATCAATGCAACCCACATGATTTGATGCGACAAGTTGATTTTCAAAATTACCACTAGAAACATAAGTATGGTCAG
>Ga0136636_10000152_pt1 | contig 29573 bp, 27 predicted proteins | sample AntDrymUQ8522106_2_FD_104653 | JGI IMG/M metagenome (GOLD analysis project Ga0136636, IMG submission 104653) | Polar desert sand microbial communities from Dry Valleys, Antarctica - metaG UQ852 (21.06) | ecosystem: Environmental > Terrestrial > Soil > Desert | place: Antarctica: Dry Valley... | reverse complement strand
GTTTTCTGGCCGCCCTATTTATAGGCGAACGGATCGGTTTTTTCGGCGTCCTGTTAAGTTTCTGACCATTCGGATAGGTTTTCTGGCCGCCCTGCTAAGAATATGGGCGAACGGATTGGTTTTTTCGGCGTCCGGTTAAGTTTCTGACCATTCGGATAGGTTTTCTGGCCGTCCTGTTAAGAATATAGGCGAACGGATCGGTTTTCTGGCCGTCCTGTTAAGTTTCTGGCCATTCGGATAGGTTTTCTGGCTGTCTTGTTAAAGGTTTCACTGTCCTTTCGCGGTTTCTAGCGGCTTTTGGAGTTATTCCTCTTTTAAAACAATGCCAGAGGATTAGGATCTTTGCATTGTATGAGCTACCAAAGTGTAGGTTATTTGAGAATTACGTCTTCTTGATTTTCAATTTCGAGGGATGCTGCTTACAATCGAATAAGGTTGCAATTGAAACAAAATTGTCTTCTAACCAATATACAATTTTGTAATTTTCTTCCACTAAATACCGTATTTCCTGTTTTAAATGCGCCAATATCTCCTTGGAGAAATGTTATAGTCCAATCGGTATAATATAATCACTCTATTGGCGTATTTTTTATTTAATTCACCCCATGTCTGAAGTCGGACATGGGGTGATAATAATTTAATCATTTAATCGTGTTCTGACTTTTTTTAAACAGTTGTTGTTGTTGCAACTTTCGCTGCAGCGTTATTTTTGGCTTTCCAGAAGTCGCTGGTATAGCCCTTTAACCGGTCGGCGTTGCGCCAGAATACATATTTGCCACATTCGCGTATTTCGTCAACAGCCAGCTTCAGAAATGTAAATGACTGGTCGCGAATCATCATGGCTTCGCTGTCTTTCTTACGTTCGCCATTGGTAGCACCCAATAAGTCGCCCATGTTGTCAGACAACAATGCTGATTTGTCGAGTAAGATAGAGTCAAAATTCACCAAAGCAAGCAAATCGAGGTTGGCTTTTCCCAGTTCGTTGAGGTCGTTTAAATCCTGAATCATGTCAGAATTGGTATCGCCTTGTGCAATTTCATCTACACGGCCAAGCAAACCTTCATCTTTACGGAAAGCAAATCGAAAAATATGGATCAACTGGTCGCGCAGGTCGAAGGCCTCAGGAGCCTGATCTTTCCAATCCTGCTCAGCTTGCTGGCGCGTGTTCCGCTCCTTGTTCCATAGCGATTGTGCTTCACGGCAGGCACCGGCCCTGGTTGGTAAACTGATCACCAGATTCCAGTTGAGTCCGGCATTCATTAAAGCAGACTGATCATCGGGGCACCAGTGATAAAGGTTTTCGGCTTCCTGAACATACACATCAATCGGCATGGTTGGGATTAAAACTTTTTCAGGTACGATGGCCTGAATTTCGGGTAAAAGTTCGTTGTAATCGCTTAAAGATGACATAGAAAATTGATTTTTGGTTTATAAATAAAAATATCAGCCAAAAGTTACGACAATCTGACAACAAAAAAAAATATTTCTTTTAATGTTGCAATCTTTTTATTGCGCTGTCCTGCAAATGGTTTTTGCCATCGTATCCGTTGCCCGGGCAATGCAGTGGCAAATATATTCTCCAATTAATTGCTATTTTTGCCGCAAATTGAAATACAGTGGGGAGAATATTAGCTATCGATTACGGGAAGAAACGAGTTGGAATTGCGGTTACTGATCCGCTTCAGATGATTGCAACCCGTTTAACTACGGTGTCAACGCATGAAATCTGGACTTTTCTGAAGGATTACTTTGCGAGAGAAAATGTGGAAAAAGTTATCGTTGGCTACCCCATGCAAATGAACAATCAACCCTCCGAAGCCGTTCTTTATATCAATCCGTTTTTGAAGAAGTTTCAGAAGGATTATCCGGAAATGCCTTTGATGCAGGTTGATGAGCGGTTTACCTCAAAAATGGCGTTTCAAACCATGATTGATGCCGGGTTGAAGAAAAAAGACCGGCGGAACAAAGAAACGATTGACGGCGTGAGCGCCACCATAATTTTACAAAGCTATTTAGAACAAAAAAAATACAATTAATGATTTACCCAATTACCGTATTTGGCGATCCTGTTTTACGAAAAAAAGCAGAGCCAATTACAAATGATTTTCAGGATTTAAAAGTATTTATCCAAAACATGTTCGATACCATGTACAGTTCGGATGGTGTTGGTTTGGCTGCGCCACAGGTTGGACAGGCAATTCGCATTTTTGTAATTGACACAAACACCGAAGAAGAAGGTGAACCAGCCGGAATTGTAAAGGCTTTTATCAATCCTGTTATTCTGGAAAAATATGGCGACGAATGGGTTTTGAATGAAGGGTGTCTGAGTTTACCTGAAATTCGTGAAGATGTTTTGCGGCCCGAATCAGTGCGCATTAAATATATGGACGAAGACTTTAAAGAATACGACGAAATTTACAATGGATTTACTTCAAGGGTTATTCAGCACGAATACGATCATTTGGAAGGCGTAATGTTTGTCGATTACCTTAATCCTTTGAAAAGGAGAATTCTCAAAAGCAAACTGACTGCAATTTCGAAAGGAAAAGTAATACCCAAATATCGCATCAAAGTTCCGGGGAAATAAAATTTTCATTTCATGACGCAAAACTGCAGTTTCGTGTAAAAAACCGACCATTCTGAAAATTACAGAACGCTGACACAAACTTTTCAAAATCATTTTACGTAAGCGGCATCAAAAAATCTAATGCCGGTTGAACGAAGTTTTTTCCAGAAAATACCTTTCATACGAATTACCAGCCTGTTTTTAGCTGGAATTCTGATCAAACACTATTTCCCCATCGATGTCAGGCTTGCGGCAATACTGTTAACGATTCTGATATCCGGACAGCTAATCTTCTGGCACAACAGCAATTTCATCCGGATAAAAATTCAAAACCAACTCCTCTCTGCCGGAATTGTACTTTGTGGGATTTTTTATCCAAATGATTCAGAACGCCAACTTCCCTCATTTGATCGGAAAGACTATTTTCTGGCTGAAGTTTGTCAGAAACCTGCCGAAAAAACGAATACTTTCCAAACTATCCTGAGGGTCCAAAACAAGTCGCTGCCGAAACCTGAGAAAATTATTGGATATTTCAGTAAAGCGAATTTTGATTCATCGATAAGCACTGGAGATCAGTTGATTTTATTGGCCCGGCCGCAGGAAATCAGAAATTCGGGTAATCCGTTTGAAATCGATTACCAATCGATGATGCACCGGAACGACATCTGGTTTTCGGTATATTTGAAAGCAGGAAGCTATATAAAAACCGGTAATCAGATCAATCGTTTGGGTCTGAAAGCTGAACTTTATCGCGATAGGCTTATTTCCATGCTGACTGCGGCGATCACCGCAAAAGAAGAGCGCTCGGTGGTTTCGGCCTTAACATTGGGATACCGCAGCGAAATTGATCCCGAAACACTCGATTATTTTGCCTCTACCGGAGCCATGCATGTGTTATCGGTTTCGGGGCTGCATGTGGCTCTGATTTATTTCATTCTTGGATTTTTACTCGCATTTATCAAACGGGGAAGATTTGGAATCGTTGTTTTTTCGGTGGTCATGATTCTATTTCTTTGGATTTATGCTTTTATTACCGGCTTCTCGCCTGCGGTTCAGCGGGCAACTGTCATGTTTACCTTTGTCATTATCGGGAACGGGCTCCGAAGGCAGGTAAACATTTACAATTCACTTACTGCATCGGCATTTTTCCTCTTGCTTTTAAATCCTGAAGTGATTTTTGATATTGGGTTTCAACTCTCGTACCTCGCTGTTTTTGGAATCGTTTTAATTCAGCCTGCCTTGAATGGCATTCTTGAAATCAATAATCCAATTCTAAAATGGAGCTGGAGTTTATTCACTGTTTCACTTGCAGCCCAATTTATTACATTTCCGCTGGGACTATTTTATTTCAATCAATTCCCGAATCTGTTCTGGCTGAGTGGTTTTGTGGTTATTCCTGTAACAACAGTGATCATCTGGCTTACGCTCGCATTTTTTATTTGTAGTCCGTTTCATGGAATAGCTCTGATTATTGGAATGATCATCGAAAAATCAACTCATATCATGCTTCTGGCATTAAAAGAGATGGATGCCCTACCCTATTCATTGACCGAAGGAATTGTATTGTCGCCGGTTCAGGTTTGGGTTTTATTCGCATGTATTTTGGCAATTGTCATTTTCTTCGCTACCAAAAAGAAAACCTGGCTGTTTGCGACACTCATCCTGTTTCTCAATTTTCAGATCGCCGAACTTCATGAAAAGGTGAAAACCTTTAACCAGAATAAGATATTTATTTACAATACGAAAACACCGATGATCCATCTTGTTAACGGACGCACCAATTACATGATAACCAATGATTTTAACAAGCTTTCGCGATCGGAGAAAAAAACTTTCGAAAAGGTTGCCTATCACCTGAGATTGACACCGCCACAAATCATTTCAATCGAACAATTGAATGATTGTCGGTATTCGGATCTGGTTATTAAAAAGAATCGGGTACAGTTTACAAACAGTCTGATCGACCGAAAAAATGTCAACCTCCTTGATTTGGCAATTTATCATGAAGGATTCCGATCAAATCCGGAACTAAAAACTGTTTCGTTTGGAAATCAAAGTTTTGGAAAACAAACCGGAAACGACTTTTTCTACATCAAGCAAAAAGGTGCATTTTTTACCAATTTGAACAATCGGTAATTAATCCTCAAAAACACCTTTGCCCTGACGGATAATAACCGGAGTTTCCTCGGTACAATCAACAATGGTCGATGGAATGTTGTCGCCAAATCCACCATCGATCACCAAATCTACAATATCCTGAAATTTCTCGTGGATCAGTTCTGGATCAGTAGAGTATTCAATGATCTCGTCTTCATCGTGAATGGATGTCGACATGATCGGGTTTCCAAGTGCCCGAACAATATCAATGATAATTTGATTATCGGGTATACGAACTCCAACAGTTTTCTTTTTACCCTTGAAATATTTTGGAACATTGCTGTTTGCATTCAGGATAAAAGTAAATGGACCGGGAAGATAGTATTTTAGTAATTTGAAAGTTTGATTCGAAACTGGTTTTGAAAAACCGGAAAGATGACTGAGATCGCTGCAAATAAATGAAAAGTTCGACTTTTCGACTTTCACATTTTTATACCGGGCTATTTTTTCAACGGCTTTGGCATTTGTGATGTCGCATCCAAGGCCATAAACAGTATCGGTCGGATAAATAATTATCCCGCCATTTTTAAGCACATCTACAACTTGCCGTATATCCTTCTGATTTGGATTTTCAGGATAGATTTTTAATAACATTTTAACCTCCATTTTTCTTGCAGCGGTAAATTTAGTTATTTTGGCGCGTTCTTTCACTAAAACCTTGTCAATGAAAAAAGAGTTCATGATTACCGAAGATGGCTCACATACCATTTATCTTCCTGAAATGGACGAGCATTATCATTCGATACATGGAGCCATTCAGGAATCGGTGCATATTTATATTGAACAAGGACTGCTCCAAACAACTAAAAGTCCGATTTCGGTTCTGGAAATTGGTTTTGGGACCGGTTTAAATGCTTATCTCACCTACTGCTATGCTCAGGAAAGAAATATATCGATCGATTATTTCAGTCTGGAAAAATATCCTTTAACTGAGGCAGAATATTCTCAACTGAATTATCCGGAATCAATATTTCCTGAAAATGCAGCAATTTTTGTTCAGATGCATCGTGCCGATTGGGAAGACGTTCAAACAATTTCGCCTAATTTCAGGCTAAAAAAACTCAAGACCGACTTATTGACCCATCAGTTTAATCATAACCCTCAATTTGATTTGGTTTACTACGATGCTTTTGCACCAGGGAAACAACCTGAAATGTGGACCGACGAAATACTTCAAAAAGTTGCAGCATCAGTAAAAATTGATGGAATAATAATCACCTATTGTGCAAAAGGTTCAGTAAGAAGGGCGCTTTCTTCGGCGGGATTCCTGATGGAAAGAATTCCGGGGCCGGTCGGAAAAAAAGAAATTTTAAGAGGCAAAAAGACATTTTAAGCACTTCGCTGATAATAAAAATTAGTCTATATTCGTACCCTGTAATTCAAAACAAATTAATGCCTGATTTTCAGTTTAAAAATCAATTGGAAGAGTTCTCTTATGCCTTAGGTTTGACTATTTCGTCGAACCTTCTTCAGTCTGGCATTAAAGATATAGACTCATTACAATTCTTAGCTGGGTTGCAGGATACTTTTGCCGGAAATAAACCAAAGATGTCGATGGATCTTGCCAATCAGAAATTACAGGATTTCATGATGGTTCAAAATGATGAAGAGGCCGATATTAATCTGGAACAGGGGTTATTATTTCTGGCAAATAATCTTAAAAATGAAGGTGTTATTGAAACTGAAACAGGGTTACAATATAAGGTTCTAAAAGAAGGTTATGGCGAATCGCCGGCCTTGGAAGAATATGTGAAATGTCATTATCACGGGTTACTCCTGGATGGAACTGTATTCGACAGTTCGATTGAGCGAAGAGAAGCCGCTATTTTTCCGGTAAGCGCAGTGATTCCCGGATGGAGCGAAGCTCTGAGAATGATGAAAGTTGGAGCTAAATGGCGTCTGTTTATACCTTTTGATCTGGCCTATGGAGAGAAGGGAGCTGGAGGAATGATTGGGCCAAATTCCACACTGATTTTTGATGTTGAGTTATTGGAAATTGTTTAATTAAATATTTATAAAACATGAAATTAAGATCATTTATTTATGCATCGGCACTTGTATTGACTGTGGGAGCAGCAGGTTGCCAAAATTCAGGTAAAAAAGGCGAGGTTGTTCTCACCAGTAATAACGACTCAGTAAGTTACGCACTGGGAGTACTTATGGGTGAAGGCAACAAACAACAAATGAAAGATGCACCTGGAGTTGATAAACTCAACAAAGAAATTTTACTCGGCGCATTCGCAAAAGCTTTTGCAGGAGATTCTTTGCAGATCAAACAAGAGACTGCACAGGCTACTATTCAGAAATTTTTTGCGGAAATTCAAAAAATTGAATCTGATAAAAACATCAAAGCTGGTGAAGAGTTTCTTGCTGCCAACAAAAATAAAGCTGGTGTAATTACACTTCCTGATGGTCTGCAATACGAAATCATCAAGGCAGGCACAGGTCCAAAACCAAAAGCCGAAGACGAAGTTAAATGTCATTATCATGGAACTACCATCGATGGTGTAGTTTTCGACAGCTCTGTTGACCGTGGCGAACCTGCAAATTTCCCTGTTAACCGTGTAATTCCTGGTTGGACTGAAGCATTGCAATTGATGCCTGTTGGTTCAAAATGGAAATTATATATTCCTGCCGCTTTAGCCTATGGCGAAAGAGGTGCCGGTAAAGAAATCAAACCAAATTCAGCACTTATTTTTGAAGTTGAATTACTGGAGATCGTAAAAAAATAATCGAATTTGCATCAATGGAAACACTCTTGCACGATCGATGCAAGAGTGTTTTTTATTTCTGCTAACTAAAAAACTGAAATTATTATGAGCATGCAAGTAAAAGGAACTCTTCTGCAGATTCTGAAAATGGAAACGGGAGTCAGTAAAGCTGGGAAAGAGTGGAAGAAACAGGATTTTGTAATTGAGACCAATGAGCAGTTTCCAAAAAAAGTTTGCTTCACGCTTTTTGGCGATAAAATATCGTTGATTGACGGAGTGAATGAAGGTAGTGAACTTGAAGTGTTTTTCTCGCTCGAATCGCGCGATTTTAACGGGAAATGGTACCACAATATTAATGCATGGAAAATTGAACGCGAAGCTGCTAATGCAGCAAAGAGTTATCCACCCGAATTTTCGGCAGGAGATATTCCTCATGAGCCCGCAGATGATTCAGGCAACGATTTGCCATTCTAAATATGACAGAAAAAAGTCATTAGTCAATAGAAAATTTTCTATTGACTAATGACTTTTTTCTCATTACCAATCAGTCTGTTATCGCTTTTATTCTGTTCAGGATAGCCTACTAAATTTCAGGTTCCTATATTTCAATCAGGCTATTTTTAAGCGCAAACACAATCACTTCAATCATGTTGTTTGCACCAGATTTTTCCATCAATTTTGTCCGATGCTTTTCAACGGTACGGTCCGAGATCGCCAGTTTATAAGCAATAATCTTTATCGGTAGACCTTCCATTGACAAACAAAGAATCTCATTCTCGCGTTTTGTAAAGAAGTTGTTGCTTTGTTTCTTCGGGTTTAAACTTTTTTGTTTGAAAATTTCCATAATCTTTTCACCCAACGACTCCGATATCTTAATGTTCTCACGTTTCAGTAAATTGTATACTTTACCAGCGAACTGCTCACCTTCAGCCTGTTCGCTAGACTTCACCAATGAACTAATTATGCCAATATAAAGCTTGTAATTGGAGAATTTTTCAAATTCAGAAACAACCAGATTTATTTGAACTTCTTCATGCCGATAAGTTTTAAAGGTCACTTCACCGTTGAAGATTTCAACGTTATCCGGATGATATTTTTTAATTTCAGTCTGAATTTTCTGAAGTGAAGACACATCCATAAAATCTTCAACTTTTAATCCAATTGGGCTTTTATCACTGAACTGTAGAAGTTTAACGAATGCTTGATTTGCTTTATGAACCTTTGCGCCATCAAACAAAAAAATACCAATGGGCGAAAGATTAAATAGCTGATTAAATTCGCGATTTGCTTCTTCCCGAATTGTCTCAAATTTTTCGAGTCGTTTTTCAATCGACTTTATTAAATCGGTGTTGTTAAATGGTTTTACAATATAGTCATCGGCTCCAAGCGACATTCCGTATCGAATATCATCAATGTCAGAGCTTCCTGTTAAAAAGATAAAAGGAATTTTTTTTAGAATTGTACTCTCCTCCAGCACTTTATAGACCTGATATCCGTCAATGGTTTCCATGTTAATATCACATAGAATTAAATCAGGAGAATATTCAAAGGTTTTTTGTATTCCTGAGGCGCCATTATTTGTAACACAAACATCATACTTATTAACCTTCAGAATATTTTGAATCGTTGTACCTAACCGGTCATCATCCTCAATAACCAGTATTTTCTTCTGGAAATGCATATTCTACGGTGTTGATAATTGGTTCTAAAAATTAACTGATCATATTTCGTTGTAAGATCTAAACGAAATATTTAATTGTCAAATTAAAACAACCTAAATGGGATTTTGTTCAACAGTTACAAATATAGTATAAAATGCTATCTTTTCCGGATTAAAAACGATTAGTTATTATCGCGCCATGAGCTCTGCTTCTGGATTTTGAGGTCGCGGAGCATCGCTGAACTGGCTGAAATGTTGAAACTGTAACTCTTCCGGTCGCCAAATGGCACAAAATTAAACGACATACCCCAACAGTGCAGGTTCCGGCTTATATTAATGGTAGTAAATGAAAATTTCATTGCCTGAATATCAAAATTGGTATTCACATCCATCTGCCATTTCTCAGTTAAACTAAGTCGCCCACCCAGATTTAAGGCCTGATTAATAGTACCTTTTACATTTCCATACTTATCGGGCCTGAATGTATTGTAGTATAAAAAACTATAATCGAACCTAAAACTCCATGGGATGTTGAATGGAATATATTGTGTTTCGCCATCCAATACTTTTTCGTTATCATCAGGGTCTTCCTTACCGTCTTTTTCCTTCGAATCTTTCTTATCCTTTTTCGAATCAAAACTCATACCGAACGACATATTTGCATTGGTCATCCTTCCAAGTTTACCAAGACCTTTTGCTTCATTCCAGACATACTCGTCGTGCAAATTTCCCTTTGAATCAACTACATACGGATTTAAAACTGAGCCCATATTTATACTAATTCCCTTAATAGTGGTACGCGCGTTTATTGCAAACGGACTGAGCTTAAAAGAATCGGCAATCATATTGTATGAAGTAGAAAAGCCTAAATTATCAATGATTTTTACCTTTTTATATTTCGGCTTCTGATCTTTTGATGAAATAGTGTCAGCTTGCTCCAATACTTTTGCTTCCAGATTGTTCGTTAAACTAAAAGTAATTGCACCACTTTCCCCACGCCCGGTAGAACCATAAACGCCGTTTTCAAAATGAGAATAGAAAATCTCTTTATTATTGCCATCATAATACGAATCCCAAAACCGAAATTTCGCCTGACCAAAATCCGGAGTATAGCTAAAGCCCATTGAAGGTGTAATTTTATGCCTGATCGCCTTGATTCTAGAATTCGGATTTCGCATGATGTACATCCCGTAAATGGTTGTCGAAGTATTTAAGCTGTATGAATATTCGTAATTCCTTCGAAATGCAAAAACCGTATCAATCATTACATGCAAAGGTTGGCCCAGATTGGGATTTTCGTAATTCGCATCGTATGTTTTATTAATGTAGTTGGTATACCACCGTTCAGTATAATTGAAGCTAGGACTCACATTGATGTATTTGGCCAAATTAAACGAAGGCAATGAAATCGGAATTGAATGCCGCATCCCATTTTTCCAATCTTTTAATATCGATTGATCAAGCAATTCATATTCTTTGGTTGTTATGGAGTTTTTTAAGTTTCCGGAGTATTGAAAACTGATTTTTTCCCTCCATTTTACCGGACCAACCCTATTTTTAATCTTGAAAGGATTGATCTTCGATACGTTAAAAGTTACTTCAGGAAAGCTAAGAGAGATGGTTGTATCGCGCGAATTTTGCGAATGCCGGAGGTTTAATGACAAGTTAAATGGCGTATTTTCAAATTTTTTGGAATACGAAATACTCGATGACTTTTGAGTCTGCAAATAATTCTGAACCGAATTATTGGTATTCAGGTATTGATTTTCTTTGTCATAAGCGCTCGTTGACAAATTCACATTCGCCGAAATAGTCCGGTTCGGATTGGCCTTTGCATCCTGCGAATGTGACCAGGTAACACTAAAACCTTTGGATGTAGAGGCATCAGGAAGGGGCTTTTCCGAATACTTATTCAGGTTGTAACTAAAGTCGAACGCTCCGCTATACCTATATCTGACTCTGTAATTGCTGTGCAATTTAACGGCCCACGATCCTTTTGAATAGATATCCCCCCGCACAGCGGCGTCAAAATTATCGTTTGCAGCCCAATAATATCCACCTTCGCGCAGAAAAAAACCACGTTGTTGTTCTTCACCATAGGTCGGAATCAATATGCCTGATGAATAGGTCGAGGTGGTTGGGAAATACCCGAACGGAATCATTGGGAAATAAATTGGTAAATCTTCCAGAATCAGGTAGGCAGGTCCGGTAATAATTTTCTCATTCGAAATTACTTTAGCTTTGGTCATTCGCAGGTAAAAATGCGGATGTTCGGCGTCGCAGGTAGTATATTTTCCTTTTCTCAGTAAAAATTCATCTTCACTCACTTTTTTAGTGAGTTCACTTTGGATAAATCCATCACCTTCTGCCGTCACAACTTCAGTAATGATGCCTTTTTGAGTTTCAAAATTATACCTCATTGTTTTGGATTTAAACTCCTCTTCGCCATCCTTAAAAATTGGTGTCCCAACCTTTTGGCCTGTTGAGTCGGGTAATCCTTCTGCATAAACTTCCTTGTTTACGAAGTCGAGCATAATATAATCGGCTGTAAGCTCAATTTTTTGGTAATTGACTTTCGCGTTCTTATACATGTACATCTTTTGGTTCTCAAAGTCGGGAATTATCGAGTCTTCAGCAGAATAAGTAATGGTACCTTCAAGCAATGGTTTTTTCGGAACAGTATCGTTCACCGCGATCGCTGGCAAAACCGCAGTGGTATCGTTCTGACTTAATACATTGGACGGAGAAATCGTATCCGGTTTCAGATTGAGCTGACCAAACGAAGAAAGGGTCACTAAAAATAATATATTTGCAAGAAGATTTTTAATCAAAACCACAGTTTGTAAGATGAGCAAAGGTAGCCATTCCGTAATGCAAAAATATAAATAAGGGCTATACCTAAACGTCAAGAAATGTAAAATAATTATAATATTTCTATTTTTGTCCTGAAATCCAATTTTATTATGATGAAATACTGCCATTACAAGACCTTCTATTTATTCATACTGAGTGTTTTCATCTCCGGACCATCTTTCTCATTGACCCCAAATACAAACACTGTCAAACCTTTTATTGTCGTAATTGATCCGGGGCATGGTGGAAAAGATCCCGGAGCTGTGAGTAAGGGAATTCGCGAAAAAGATGTGGTGCTGGCCATTGGAAGAAAACTCGGAAAGTTTATAAATGAGAGTTATCCGGATGTGAAAGTTGTTTTCACACGTAGTTCCGATGTTTTTGTGCCATTGATTGACCGTTCGAAAATCGCCAATAGAAACAAAGCAAATTTATTTATTTCCCTTCACGCGAATTTTTGCGGAACTCCGGCAACCCGAGGAACTGAAACCTTTGTTTTAGGACTTCACCGCTCAGACGATAACCTGGAAGTTGCCAAAAAGGAAAACTCGGTAATCCTTTTGGAAGATGATTATTCGACGACCTACGAAGGTTTTGATCCGAACCTGTCGGAATCATACATCATGTTTGAGCTCACTCAGGATATTTTTATGGATCAGAGTTTGTTGTTTGCCGATGCTATTCAGCAACAATTTAAGTCGAAACTAGATAATCCAAACCGTGGCGTCAAGCAAGCGGGTTTCTTGGTTTTACGGCAATCGTCAATGCCAAGTGTATTGGTTGAAGCCGGATTTCTCAGTAACCTTTCGGAAGCAAACTATCTGAACAGCGATGCCGGACAAACAACAATTGCACAATCGGTTTTTGATGCATTTAAGTTGTTTAAAATCAAAAATTCAGGCCAGAACGCCGCTGTTACTGAAAACAAATCGGTCAATGAGGAGCTGAAGAATTCAGGCAGTGCTGTTCCGGCAACCGAAAAACAAAACCGGACAGCAGAGGTAAAAACGGAGGAAAAGAAGTCAGTACCTTTGATGACAGAACAAAAACCAGAAGTACGATCTGAAATTTTTGCAGTTGAATCAAAAGAAAATAAGCAGGAAACAAAACAATTAACCACTGAGAATACTTATTTCAGCGTTCAGATTGGAGCGAATACTACCCCAGTTGAAACGAATGCTGCAAATTTCAAAGGGTTGAAAGATGTCAGGCGTGAAAAAACGGATAAATATTACCGCTACTATATTGGCAAAGAAAATTCGCTTGAACAAATAACTCCGATCTGGCAGCAAATCAAGCTTAAATTTCCACAATCATTTATCGTTTTGTTTGTTGACGGGAATCGGAAAATTCTACAATAAGACTAAAACCTAAAAATTCCCTTAGGTTAAAAATTCATAATCAATTTGTTTTACTGCATAATGCTGTTTAGCTTTGTGACAGAAAACAGATATAAACAGAAATATGATTAAAATTTCAAAATATACTAAACTGGGCTTCCTGGTCATTTTATGCTTGCTCATCCTTGTTTGGGGAATTAACTACCTGAAAGGCATTGACTTATTGAAAAAGAGCGACGACTATTATGTGGTTTATGAAAAGGTTGACGGATTGCTCGAGTCGAGTACGGTAACGATTAATGGTTACCAGGTGGGGCAAGTCACAGACATTCGTTTTATGAACGATTATTCCGGACGGCTTTTAGTCACGATGTCGCTTACCGGTGATTTTAAGATTGCCAAAGGATCGACAGCCAAAATCATTTCGAGTGATATCATGGGTACAAAATCAATTCGTCTGGAGATTGTGCATTCGGGAGAATACTATGCAGCTGAGGACACTATTCCCGGTTCGGTTGAAGGTGATTTGAAAGAATTGGTTAGTATGCAGGTATTACCTTTGAAACACAAAGCTGAAGAGTTAATCGCATCGATGGATTCGGCATTAGCTATTGTTACTGCTGTCTTTAACCAGCAAACCCAAAGAAACCTGACCGAAAGTTTCGAAAACCTGAACCGAACTATTATGAATATCGAATCCACTTCAGCTGAACTGAATAAAATAATGTCCAGCGGAAAGATAAACTCAATTGTATCTAATCTCGATATTGTTACCGGTACTTTCAGCAAAAATTCAACTCAAATCAGCACCATCATTAAAAACCTTTCCTCTATATCCGATTCGCTTTCGAAACTGGATATTAGTCCGGTATTTGAGCAAATCAGTTCATCGGTTGCCGGAATTGATACAATTATTCAAAAGTTGAACTCTAAGGAAAGCACTGCCGGTTTATTAATGAACGATACGGTCTTGTACGATAACCTCAGTAATCTGACTGGTAGTCTCGACCTTCTCCTGAAAGATGTCAGGAACAATCCCAAACGGTATGTTCATTTTACCGCGTTTAAAATGGGTAAAGATGTGTATGTCACTGCTAAACCCGGCTCACCTGAAGCTAAAGATCAAATTACCTACAAAGTGGAGCTGTTATCCAGTTCGGTCAAACTCTCCACTGAGTCAGACCTTTTCAAAGGATTGGGAGCGATTGAGGAAATGAAAAATAAAGATACATATCTGTACATGGCTGGTAGCTCTCGCGATTTTTATGCCACCTCAAAACTTCTTGATCAGGCACGGATTAATTTTCCGGATGCCAATATGGTTGCTTTTAAGAAAGGCCGACAAATAAAACTGGAAAAAGCGATTCAAACCAAATAGGTAAGACAGGAATACTTATTTAACCACTTCATTTTGCGGGTGGCAAAAGCAACTCACCAAATGATCGTTGACCATACCAGTCGCCTGCATGTGGGCATAAATTATTGTTGATCCTACAAATTTAAATCCCCGCCGTTTTAAATCGATGCTGATCTTGTCCGAAAGTTCAGTTCTGGCAGGTAGTTCATTCATTGCCATCCAATGATTTACAATTGGCTGATAATTTACAAACGACCAGATGTATTCGTCGAAACTACCAAACTCAGCAACAACTTCAATAAAGTGTTTCGCATTTGTGATGCTTGCCTCTATCTTAAGCCGGTTGCGAATAATTCCCGAGTTTAACATGAGTTCTTCCACCTTCTCCCGATCGTATTCAGAGACTTTCTCTACATCAAAATTATCGTAAGCTTGCCTGAATGCTTCCCGTTTATTCAAGATGGTTTGCCAGCTTAATCCGGCCTGCATACCTTCCATAATCAGAAATTCAAATAATTTCTGATCATCATGCAAAGGTTTTCCCCATTCTTCATCGTGATATTTAGCCATTAACTCATTTTTTTGAGCCCAGGCACAACGGTTATCCATGTTTCTATTCGCCATTGAATTATTCATTTTCAGATTGTTAATACCATAAACCTGAAGAAATCCATTAAATCAAATTGATTCGCAGTATCCTTTCCGGTTAAACTTCCGAAAAAATAATTAAAAAAAGCGAAAAGGAAGCCATTCGGGCTAAAATATTATTTTTGCTATGCCTAAATTGCACCCGCATGAGAAAATTGATTTTTGTACTATTTATATTTGCATATAATCTGGCATTCAGTCAGTTAAATATTGACCATTATATTGCAGTTGGCGAAACCCGTATACAAATTGGAAATTATGTTGGTGCGATTGAAAACTTTAACATCGTAATAAGTTTTAAGCCGCATTTACCCGAGCCTTATTATTTCAGGGCGGTGGCCAAACATCAGCTCGAGGATTACCGTGGCGCCATCAAGGATTATAATATGGCCATTGATATCAAGCCTTTCTATCCGGATGCTTTTATGAACCGTGGACTGGCTTATCTTCAACTGAACGAATTTAAAAAATCGATTGAAGATTATAACCGGGCCATTGAGTTGGATCCCAACAATTCGAACATTTACAACAACCGTGGTATCGCTAAAATTTCGATTAAAGACATCGACGGTGCAATTGCCGACTATGATAAAGCGCTTCAGATTAACCCGAAATTCACCAACAGTTATATCAACCGCAGCAATGCCCGACTGATGAAAAACGATATCAGAGGGGCGATTAAAGATTTAAATCAGGCGATAATTATCAGGCCTCATTATTCAAGTGCGTATCTTTTACGCGGATTGGCACGATTCCAGCTAAACGATTATGCAGCAGCACTTCGCGATTTCGACCAGTGCTTAAAACTTGATCCTAAAAATGCCAATGCATTCAACAACAGGGGTATCGTAAAACAAAAATTAGAGGATTTCAAAGGAGCAATTACCGACTACAACCTCGCCTTACAGATTGATCCAACCATGGCGAGTGCATACATGAACCGGGGAATGTCGAAAGAAATGCTCAATATGCCCGGTTCGGAAGCCGATTATGCCATCGCAGCGAAACTCGATCCCAAATTTGTTGTCAAACCAAAGGAAGAGGAATATCTCAAGTATCCATTGTCGAATCAAAAAGCCGCACAAACGGCACAACGGTCTCAGCCTCAAAATCAAAATTCTGCATCATCCACACCCGCTCAAACATCACCGAATCAAACGGCTCAGGCACAAAGTGCAAATACGATGAACAATAATTCTGTATCTGCTCAGGATTCAGAGCAGGAAAAAGAGACCAAAGAAGAACGTGATCGCAGAAGATACCGTCTTGCATTGGCCGATGCCCAGAATTCGCCTACGGAAGCAGAAATTATTGACGATGGACGCATTCAGAATAAAAACATAGTCATCGATTTACAGCCCATCTTTATACTTTCGTCGTACAACAAATACGAATCGGATTATACGCATTCGCAGTATTATAATCTTGAACTTGAGTCGATTAATAACATGAACAACTATAATCCGGTAATTTCCATATCGAATAAACCCGATGAAGTACTCGCTGATATTTTTAAGAATAACATCCTCTTCTTCAACGAAAAGATTAAGAACAACAATAATGAAAGCCTGAATTATTTGAGTCGTGGAATTTTCTATTCGTTGATCAATGAATTTCCCAAGGCCATGAATGACATTAATAAAGCAATTAGTTTGAATGACAAGAATTTGCTGGCATACTTTTCGCGGGCCAATTGCAGGATGGATATTGCTGAACGTTTTGAGCAAATCAAACAAAACTCGGATGCCATTAATGTACCCCTAAAAAACGATCCAAAGCAAAATAAGTCAACTACTACCGAAACGCTTACCGACTACAGCGAAATAATGAACGACTATGCCACGTGTCTGCAATTAAATCCGAAATTTGCTTTTGCCTATTTTAATCAGTCCTTCGTTAAGTGCAAACTTCGTGATTATGAAGGTGCCCTGGCCGATTTAAATAAAGCTATTGAAGTTGAAAAAGATTTTGCTGAAGCCTATTTTAACCGTGGATTGACTAAAATTTACCTCGACGACATTGAAGGCGGTGCCATGGATTTGAGCAAAGCCGGCGAACTCGGGATACAGGACGCCTACAATATTATTAAGAGATACTGCAATTAGCTGTATCTTCGTTCCTGAAAATTAAAACAGTATCAACAGATTATGCAATACGCCAATCAACCTTTAGCTGAACGTTTGCGCCCGGCAACTCTCGACGATTACATCGGACAGGAGCACCTGATTGGTGAAGGTGCGGTTTTGCGTAAGATGATTGAATCGGGCAAAATATCTTCTTTTCTACTCTGGGGACCTCCGGGAGTAGGAAAAACAACCCTTGCCAAAATTATTGCAAACACACTGAATCGCCCGTTTTACACCCTGAGCGCCATTAATTCAGGAGTAAAAGATATTCGCGATGTGATTGAAAAATCGCAACGAAATCAATTTTTCAACCAACCCAATCCGATTCTTTTTATCGACGAAATACATCGTTTCAGCAAAGCACAGCAAGATTCGCTGCTTGGAGCTGTGGAACAGGGAACCATCACGCTTATTGGCGCAACCACAGAAAATCCTTCCTTTGAAGTCATTTCACCACTTTTATCGCGCTGCCAGGTTTATGTATTGAAACATCTGGATAAAGCTGATCTGCTGAAGATTGTTGAACATGCCCTGACCAAAGATCCGTATTTAAAAACCAAAGAAATCAGGATTGAGGAAGATGAAGCTTTGCTCCGTTTTTCAGGAGGAGATGCACGCAAATTACTGAATGTGCTCGAATTGGTTGTGAATGCTGACGAAGATGAAGTAATCTCGATTACCAATGATAAAGTGATCGACAGGCTGCAAAACAACATGGCTATTTACGATAAAAACGGGGAGATGCATTACGACATCATCTCTGCGTTCATCAAAAGTATGCGTGGCAGCGATCCGGATGCATCGGTATATTGGCTGGCACGCATGATTGAAGGCGGCGAAGATGTTAAGTTTATTGCCCGCCGAATGCTTATTCTTGCTGCTGAAGACATTGGATTAGCCAATCCGAATGCTTTACTTCTTGCACAGGGTACATTTGATGCGGTCCATAAAATTGGATATCCCGAAGCACGGATCATTCTTTCGCAATGTGCGATATATCTGGCGACTTCAGCAAAAAGTAATTCAGCCTATATGGCCATCGATGATGCACTGGCTTTGGTGAAATCAACCGGTGATTTACCTGTCCCTTTACATATCCGGAATGCGCCCACCAAACTCATGAAGGAATTGGGGTATGGAAAAGAGTACAAATACGCACATTCTTTTAAAGGTAATTTTACTGAGCAGGATTTCCTTCCAAAAGAAATAAAAAATCAACGTTTGTATTCACCTCAGAATAACCCACTTGAGATCAAGATACTTGAAAGATTAAAAAGTCTTTGGGGGAAAAGGTACGAAAAATAGTTTTGGTATGAAAAATGTATATCTTTTCCGGTCAAGGAAAAAATGAAGACATAAACCTCATATTCTAATTTCAAAAGTAGGGCTTAAATTCATTTCTTCGGATATAATTTAATAATCGAATAACAGTTTTTTTTACTTTCAACCAGAAAATATTACATTCTTGTTGCAATTTCAATTCTTTTTAAAGCAAAAAAAGACTAGTTTCGCAGCAACTAATTAAGACCAATGGACATAATCAGAAATTGCCTTCTTCCCTTCCAAAGAGTAACTCTGGCTGATCTGGACAAAGTTAAACTGATGAACAGAACAGACCTGAAGTTTTGTTTACACATTGAAAAATTGCCTGCTGTTTTGGAAGCCATCAAGTCTGATTATTTACTTCTGGAAATTAAAGGTGAAACAATCTTTACATACGACAATACCTATTTTGACACTGCTGAAAATACGATGTTTATTTGTCATCAGAATGGCAAATCGAACCGGTTCAAAATCAGAATGAGAAAATATGTAGAGTCAAACCTGAACTTTCTTGAAATAAAGCTCAAAAACAACAAAGGCAGAACAATTAAAGAACGAGTTATCAAACAAGAATTTATACCAGAATTTACTGATAGCGAATTGATATTTCTCGATAAGATTTCTCCTTTTGACGGACTTCGGCTCGAACCAAAAATCAAAAACCATTTTAGTCGCTTTACCATGGTTAATAATCTGTTCACTGAGCGGGTTACCGTTGACATTGCACCCAAGTTTCAAAATTCTGAAAATGAAATTACCTTGGATAATTTGGTGATTATTGAAATTAAGCAAAGTAAATCGAGTGATCCGGCGATGATTACCAGGGTGCTTCAGACATTGAAAATTAGGAAACAGGGATTCAGCAAATATTGTGTTGGACGTTCGCTGCTCGAAGAAAATATTAAAAAGAATAATTTTAAACGACTCCTGCTAAAAATCAGGAAAGAATATTTAAACTAAACTACAAACCATGCAACTTTTAAACGTTTTATTACAAACAGTGGTTGATTCTGATGGAATTAAATTCCTGGGGATAAAATTGATCAACATCGAAGATTTCATTTCACTCCTGGTCAGGTTCGCATTTAACACCATTATAATTCTAGCAATTGTAATCGGTTTATATGCCAAAAACAGCAGACGCAAAGATTTCTACTTTAGTTATATCGCTGTCAGTGTGGCCATATTTCTATTGTGTTTCCTTCTTGGTAGCGTAAAAATGGAACTTGGCTTCGCGTTGGGACTCTTTGCCGTTTTCAGCATTATCCGATATCGGACTGATTCAATCCCAATTAAAGAGATGACTTATCTATTTGTTGTGATTATTGTATCGGTAATTAATGCACTGGCCAATAAGAAAATCAGCTATGTTGAATTAGTCAGCACTAACCTTTTGATTGTTGGTAGTTTATACATCCTCGAAAAGATATTGCATTTACGACAGGAACTTTCTTACCGGGTTCTTTATGAAAAAATTGAAAATGTTCAGGCTGGAAAAGAAGACGAATTGCTGGCCGACCTGAAAACACGAACAGGAATCAACATCACAAGGTTTGAAATTGATAAAATTGACTTTCTGAGAGATGTTGCCTACATTAATATCTTCTTTGATGTCAATAATAAGAAAGCTTTAGATGAAGGTGAAAAATAGATTATTTCTGCTTATTTTATCGTTAGTTTTAACTTGCTCAGTCTATGCACAGGAAGGTCCATCGACATGGTTTGAACTGGGATTCAGCAAAAAACTGGCAAAAAACCTGAAATTTGAATTCAATCCTGAACTCAGGCTTCGGGATGCAGTACTAGGAGATTCAGTTTTTGTAATACAAGGCGATCCGGATGTATTAAAAATGGATTCCACTTATCAATTAAAAATGGATTCATACATCCTGGAAGGAGGCCTTTCTTATAAACTTCATAAATACCTTACAGTGGCAGGGTACTATCGGTTTGAAGAAGAGTATAACTCTAAATACAAACGAAAAAAAGATGCAGCTGGGAACAACATCAAACCCAAACAATACGACTATGTTTCATCCAGAAATTCGTCAAACCGGCTTGCCTTCGACCTGAAGTCGGGATTTGACCTCAAAAGGTTCGGGTTTCAGTTTCGGATTCGATACACCAAAGGTCTTTATTCTAATAACAACACTTCCGAATTCAGATACCGGGCAAAAGTTGATTATAATATTAAAAACTCGAAACTCTTACCGTTTGCCTCCATCGAAGCATTTCACGACAATACCATCCTAAAGCATTCCAGGGACAGTATTTCCGGCGGTTTCAAAACCTTTGATAAAATCAGATATACTGGAGGGTTATCATACGCCTTGAATAAAAACAATGAATTCACTTTGTTTTACCGACTTCAGAACAATCGATTTGTTGGCGTGGAAAATTCAAGACCCGGAATTATGCCAAAAGATTTGAAAGAAGCCAAATTGAATATTATCGGACTAGGCTATAGTCATGATTTCTAAAAGAAATTACCTTCGCATCAAATAGATTTCAAATGACATTAAAACTCAAATTCACCAACTCCAATTTCCTTCTTTTGGCCGGACCATGTGCCATTGAAGGCGAACAGATGGCACTCGAAATTGCCGAACGCATTGTTGAAATAACGACAAAGCTGCAAATACCCTATATTTTTAAAGGTTCGTACCGAAAGGCAAATCGATCAAGACTCGATTCTTTTGCCGGAATTGGTGACGAAAAAGCGTTGAAGATATTGCGAAAAGTGAGTGAAACATTCAATATACCCACGGTAACCGATATTCATACTGCACAGGAAGCTGCTATGGCAGCTGAATACGTCGATATGTTGCAAATTCCGGCTTTCCTATGCCGGCAAACTGATATTTTAATTGCAGCTGCCGAAACCGGCAAGGCAGTAAATATTAAGAAAGGCCAATTTTTATCTGCCGAAGCCATGAAATTTGCCGTTACAAAAGTCCGCGAAAGTGGTAATAACAATGTCTTTTTAACCGAACGCGGATCAACTTTCGGTTATTACGATTTAATTGTTGACTATCGTGGAATTCCTGAAATGCAAAAAAATAACTGTCCGGTCATTCTCGATATCACACACTCACTACAGCAACCGAACCAAGCCAGCGGGGTAACCGGCGGACAGCCTGCTTTAATTGAAACCATTGCCCGCGCAGGCATTGCAGTTGGTGTCGATGGAATTTTCATCGAAACTCACCCCGATCCGGCCAATGCCAAATCTGACGGAGCAAATATGTTGCAACTCGATTTACTCGAAGGTTTGTTAACCCGGCTTGTCCAAATCAGGCAAGTTGTAAAATCATTTTAAAATGGAAAACAGGAGAAGTTTTGTATTAAAATTAGCCGCCGGAATGGCTGTAACTGGTTTTATCTCGATTCCCGGAAAAGCAATTACCAAAGAGATTCCTATGAAAAGCATATTTGTACATCACGTATTCTTTTGGTTGAAAGATCCTAAGAATGCGGAGGGACGGAAACAATTTGAAAATGGCTTGAGTGAGTTAATAAAAGTTCCACAAATTCAGTCGAGCCATATTGGAACTCCGGTAGAATCGCCACGCGAAGTGGTCGACGATTCATTTACCTATTCATACATGGCTTTTTTCAAAAGTATAGAAGATCAGACCATCTATCAAACCCACCCGATTCATCTCAAATTCATCGAAGATTGCCAACACCTTTGGGGAAAAGTAGTTGTATATGATGCGATGGATTAATGAAAGAACAGATAGGCCATTGAAATAGCTGCTACAATACCTACAAAATCGGCAATTAACCCGCATGTTAAAGCATAGCGGGTATTTTTTATTCCAACTGATCCGAAGTAAATAGCCAAAATATAAAACGTGGTATCAGCCGAACCCTGAATCGTACACGCCACGCGGCCGGCAAAAGAATCAGCACCGTAATTTTTCATGGTATCCACCATCATTCCACGGGCACCACTGCCACTCAATGGTTTCATCAAAGCAGTTGGCAAAGCTGGAATAAAATCGGTATTAAAACCCATCTGATGAAAAGTCCAGCTAATGCCCGAGATTAACCATTCCATGGCTCCCGAAGTACGGAAAACCCCGATGGCAACCAAAATAGCAATCAGGTAAGGAATAATCATGATCGCAGTATTAAAACCGTCTTTTGCGCCTTCAATAAAAGCATCGTAAACGTTTACTTTATTCCGCAAGGCCAGAAGTATAAAACTGATGATTATTGTGAAAATAATCAGATTACTGACAACACTCGAAATAACCTGAATCTGATTTTTTTCAAGTCCTGAAAAATACCAGATAATTGCCGCAATAAAAACAGATAATCCTCCAAGATATGACAAAATAGTCCGGTCGAGGAGATTAATTTTCTGGTGCCATGCCACGGCCATTAAACCTGCCAGAGTTGAAAAAAAAGTGGCCAGAAGAATGGGAATAAACACATCGGAAGGATTTACGGCTCCCAATTGCGCCCGATAAACCATGATGCTGATTGGTATAATAGTTAATCCGGAAGCATTCAGTACTAAAAACATGATTTGAGCATCAGACGCGGTATCCTGCGAAGGATTAGTTTCCTGCATTTCTTTCATTGCTTTCAGGCCCATGGGAGTCGCTGCATTATCAAGGTTCAGCATATTTGCAGCAATGTTCATCATGATGGAACCATATGCAGGATGATCTTTTCCGAGTGATGGAAACAGCTTGTTGAAAAACGGTCCAACCAAACGGGAGAAAACCTTCACAACGCCCCCCTTCTCTCCTATTTTCATGATTCCCATCCATAAGGTTAAAACGCCGGTAAGTCCAAGCGAAATTTCGAAGCCGGTCTTGGCCATTTCGAACGTTGAATTCATCATTTCCGAAAAAATATTCACATCTCCGAAAAGGATGAGTTTGACCAGACCAATAACAAAAGCTACGACAAAAAAGAAAATCCAGATATAATTTAGAGCCATCGAAGTCAGATAGATTATTTCGGAATAAATATAGATAAAAAAGCGTCTGTTCCGTGGTTCTGGCGCTGTCATAAAATAAAAAAGGTCGTCCCAAATCTGACTTCAGGATGACCTTTATATTTCATGGTAGCGACGCGATTAATCGCGTCGCTACCATGAAATTAATCTTTGTATTCGTCCCAGCTTTTAATGGTCAAATCTTCAATGTTGTATTTGCAAAAGGCATAAATAAATGCGCTAGCCACACGGGCGTTGGTAATCAGCGGAATACTGTAATCAATCGCACTGCGGCGAATGGTGTACCCATTCGTGATCTCGCGCGTAGTGTGGTCTTTCGGAATATTGATCACCAAATCAATCTTCTTTTCCTTGATGTATTCCAGCGTGTTCGGGTGCTTGTTGGTTTCATCGGGCCAATATAAACGGGTTGATGCAACACCGTTATCTGCCAGAAACTGCTGGGTTCCACCTGTTGCATACAGGTTAAAACCGCGTTCCGAAAGCATTTTGGCACTGGCAAGCAATTCTATTTTTGAGCGGGTTTCTCCTGACGAAATCAGGATATTTTTCTTCGGAATGGAATAACCCACCGAAAGCATCGATTTCAGGATCGCTTCGTAAAAGTTTTCGCCAATACAGCCCACTTCACCAGTTGATGACATATCGACACCCAAAACAGGATCGGCATTCAGCAAGCGTGCAAACGAGAACTGCGCTGCTTTTACGCCAACATAATCCAGTTCGAACAACGACTTGTCCGGAGACTGGAACGGAGCATCGAGCATCACCTGTGTCGCAATTTCAATCAGGTTATATTTCATCACTTTCGACACAAACGGAAAACTACGCGATGCCCGAAGGTTACATTCAATCACCTTAATATCATTGTCCTTGGCAAGTAATTGCATGTTGAAAGGCCCGGTAATATTGAGCTCTTTGGCAATCTGACGTGCAATTTTCTTGATACGGCGGATCGTTTCAATATACAATTTCTGAGGAGGAAATACAATGGTTGCATCACCTGAATGAACCCCGGCAAATTCAACGTGTTCCGAAATGGCATAAGCCACCACTTCACCGTTTTTGGCAACAGCATCTATCTCGATTTCCTTCGCCTGCTCAATAAATTCTGAAACTACAACCGGATGTTCTTTCGAAACATTGGCAGCCAGAGTCAGGAAATGTTGCAACTGGTCTTTGTTCGAAACCACATTCATAGCTGCACCTGAAAGCACATACGAAGGACGAATCAAAACCGGGAAGCCAACTTCATCCACAAATGTGTAAATATCTTCGATGCTGGTTAATTCCGACCAGCGTGGCTGATCGATACCCAGATTATCGCATAAAGAACTGAACTTTTTACGGTCTTCTGCACGGTCAATATTCAAAGGTGAAGTTCCCAAAATCGGTACATTCTGGCGATGCAGTTTCATGGCCAGGTTATTTGGAATCTGTCCTCCCATGGAAAGTACCAACCCTTTCGGAACTTCCAGATCAACAATATCCATAACCCGTTCGAAAGTCAGCTCATCAAAATACAGCCGATCGCAGGTATCGTAGTCGGTACTCACAGTCTCCGGATTGTAGTTGATCATGATTGAGCGGTATCCTTCCTTGTGTATGGTTGTAATTGCATTCACACTACACCAGTCGAACTCAACAGAACTTCCGATTCGATATGCACCCGAACCCAAAACAATCACCGATTTATCATCTTGCTGAAACTCCACATCGTGTTCGTTTCCGTTGTAGGTCAGATACAGGTAGTTGGTTTGTGCCGGATATTCTCCTGCAAGCGTATCAATTTGTTTGACTGAAGGCAGAATCTTCTTGCTTTTACGCCAGTCGCGCACTTTCAGTAAATCGCCATTAATTTCCTTGTTGGTCGATTTTAACACTAATCGTGCAATTTGAAAGTCGGAATATCCTTCTTTTTTAGCCTGAAGCAACAAGGAGTCATCCAATGAAGGAAGCGAATTAACTGCTTCAAGCTTATTTTTTGTGACATGAATATTTTGCAGCTTTTGCAGGAACCAGCGGTCGATTTTGGTCTTTTCGTAGATTTCATCCACCGAATAACCTTTGTTGAACGCTTCGGCAACTGCGAAAATTCGACGGTCGGTTGGGTTGCTCAATTCTTCGTCAATCTGCTCGATGGTGATTTCTTCATTATTAGCTACAAACCCGTGCATTCCGATTCCAACCATACGAATACCTTTCTGGATAGCTTCTTCGAATGACCGACCAATCGACATGATTTCACCCACTGATTTCATCGAACTCCCCAGGTTTTTCGATACTCCGGAAAATTTATTCAAATCCCAGCGTGGAATTTTACAAACGATATAATCGAGTGCTGGTTCGAATGCTGCCGTGGTAACTTTAGTAACCTGATTGTTCAGTTGGTGCAATCCGTAGCCCAAACCTAATTTGGCAGCCACAAAAGCCAGCGGATAACCGGTTGCTTTCGATGCCAGCGCTGAAGAGCGCGAAAGACGGGCATTTACCTCAATCACACGGTAATCTTCAGAGTGCGGATCAAGCGCATATTGTACGTTACATTCGCCAACGATTCCGATGTGACGGATAATCTTGATGGCTAGTGAACGTAGTTTGTGATATTCTGAATTTGAAAGTGTTTGCGATGGAGCAACTACGATACTTTCGCCGGTGTGAATTCCAAGCGGGTCGAAGTTCTCCATGTTACAAACTGTGATACAGTTGTTGAAACGGTCGCGAACCACTTCGTATTCCACTTCTTTCCAGCCTTTGATCGATTCTTCAACCAAAATTTGTGGTGAATAAGTGAATGCTTTCGATGCCAATGACTCCAGTTCTTCGTCGTTGGCACAAAATCCGCTTCCCAGTCCGCCAAGCGTATAAGCTGCACGAATGATAATAGGATAACCTATTATTTTGACAGCTGCAAAGGCTGCTTCCATATTTAAACAAGCAATGCTTCGGGGAGTTAGTACATCAATTTCGGCCAGTTTTCCGGCAAAAATTTCACGGTCTTCGGTATCAATAATCGATTGAACCGGAGTTCCAACAACCTTTACATTGTATTTTTCCAGAATTCCCTGGCGGAAAAGCGCAACGCCACAGTTTAAGGCCGTTTGTCCACCAAAGGCCAGCAGAATGCCATCAGGTTTTTCCTTGATGATCACCTGTTCCACAAAAAATGGAGTTACCGGAAGAAAATAAATCCGGTCAGCAATATCTTCCGAAGTCTGAATGGTCGCAATATTCGGATTAATCAGAATGGTTTCCACATTCTCTTCCTTCAGCGCTTTCAGTGCCTGCGATCCGGAATAGTCGAACTCACCGGCCTCACCAATTTTCAGCGCTCCCGACCCCAGTACGATTACTTTTTTAATGTCTTTATTTATCATGATTCTAATAATTTCAAAACAGCTAATTTATACAATTTCCTTAATATCAAGGTCTTTACATATTTTTTCGACATAAATTTTCCTTTATATCCGGGTGACGTGGCACGGTTGAAAATTTGCCATTATCTGGGTTTCGGTAAAGGGTGTGGCTTCCACCTTCACGGACAAAAATACATCCGTATTTATCAAGGTGTTTTAGAAATTTCTTCCTTTTCATCAGAAGCTAAACGACATGGTTTGGGTAACCATCTTTTTTGTTATGTTTTTCATGCTTGCAGCCCTGATATCCTCAAAAACCAAGCTTATAGAATCTGCCAGATTTTCCTTGGCTTCTTCGATGGTTTCTCCCTGTGTGTTTATTCCCTGAATTTCCTGAATATATGCCATAAAACCACCTTCATCACAAGGTTCAAAAACTGCGGTCAATTCAATTTTTTTCATAAACATCATTTTTACAATATTAGCTAATAATTCTATATCAAAACAGCCTTTCTTTCAACGGAATAAAAAGAAAATCGAGACTGGAGCAAATAAAATTCCATTCCCGTTGGAGATTTATGATGGGTTTTTATTTTTTCTTTTATATTCTATAACATTGTTCAAAAAATCGTCGAACAAAAACTCCGTGTCAACCGGTCCGCTGGCGGCTTCAGGGTGAAACTGGGTAGAGAAAAATGGTTTCGTTTTGTGACGGATTCCTTCATTGGTTTGGTCGTTCACATTGGTAAACAAAGGTTCCCAATCTTCGGGTAAAGTTTTGGTGTCAACCGCAAAACCGTGGTTCTGCGAAGTAATGAAACAGCGATCGGTTCCCTGCAACAATACCGGTTGATTGTGGCTGCGGTGACCGAATTTCAGCTTGTAAGTTTCAGCTCCGGCAGCAAGCGCCAGTAACTGGTTTCCGAGGCAAATTCCCATGATTGGCTTTTCAGCATCCATCGTTTTTTTAATGTTTTCAACGGTTGCAACACACAAGGCAGGGTCGCCCGGACCGTTCGACAGGAAGATTCCGTCAAAATTTTCGTTGCTGAAATCGTAATCCCAAGGCACAACGATAACCGTTGCGTTTCGGTTAATCAAACAGCGAATGATATTGTATTTTACGCCGCAATCGACTAAAACGATGCGGTGTTCTCCGTTTCCATATACTTCAACTTTATCAGTACTGGCAATGGCAACCAGGTTTTCCTGATTCGGATCGTAAAAATCAATCACTTCATCATCAAACTCAATTTTGCCAAGTAACGAACCTTTTACACGAATAATTTTGGTTAGCGCTCGGGTATCAATTCCGAATAAACCGGGCACTTTATGCTCTTTCAGCCAATCTCCCAAACTTTTGATAGCGTTCCAATGGCTGTATTCGAATGAATAATCCGAAACAATTAAACCGGTGATGTGAATCTTGTCCGATTCATAAAATTCATACAAATTTTGATCTTTCGAGTCACTTGGCACACCATAATTTCCAATCAACGGGAAGGTTGAAACCAAGATCTGACCCGTATATGAAGGATCTGTTAAACTTTCCGGATAACCAGTCATAGCGGTATAAAAAACCACTTCTCCGGCTGCTGACTTTTCATATCCGAACGATTTTCCTTCAAAAGTTGTCCCGTCTTCAAGAATCAATCTTACTTTTCTAAGTTGTGTCATCGTTTCAATGCTAAATATTAAAAAAAATGCGTTTGACTACGGCTGTAGGGCAAACGCATGGTTGTTATTTTTAAACAAACTCTCTTTACTATGTAACTTCGGATTTTCAATCCGATACTTTTCATGTTTCAATTCGTTTGTGTGTTTTATTTCTGCCACAAAAATAGATATTATTTTCTGAAAAAAAAGCTTGTTATTAATATTTTTGCATAAATTTGCATCGAAAATGTATAAATATACAAAATGAAGAATCGCACCAAACGACAGCTTGCCATTAAACAGGCAATTCTCAATGGCCGGATCAGCAATCAGGATGAACTTTTGCACATCTTGAAAGATCAGGGCTTTGAATTGACACAAGCAACACTTTCACGCGATTTAAAAATACTGAAAGTTGCAAAAGTTTCCGATCAGGCATTGGGCTATGTGTACGTAATTCCTGAAGGTGTGAATACTGAAAATCTGCGCGAAAATTCACGGATTAATTTTCTGGCCGATGGTTTTCGCGATTTACAGTTCTCCGGAAATCTGGCGGTAATGAAAACCATGCCGGGTTATGCAAGCAGTTTGGCTGTGGTAATTGACAATGCTGAACCTTACGAAATAATTGGCACCATTGCAGGCGACGACACCATTCTGATCATTTTGCGCGAAGGTGTTAATCATAGCGATCTGATCAACTGCCTGATCCTGATTATGCCAAAACTGGAAGATAAACTGGGATAAAAAGTGTTCAGTGGGCAGTCGCAGTAGTCAGAAAGAAGGCAAAGACAGAGAAAAAAGAAGGCAGTTGAATGCTGTTGAAAGCCATGGAAGCTTAGCCC
>Ga0136636_10000150_pt1 | contig 29675 bp, 26 predicted proteins | sample AntDrymUQ8522106_2_FD_104653 | JGI IMG/M metagenome (GOLD analysis project Ga0136636, IMG submission 104653) | Polar desert sand microbial communities from Dry Valleys, Antarctica - metaG UQ852 (21.06) | ecosystem: Environmental > Terrestrial > Soil > Desert | place: Antarctica: Dry Valley... | reverse complement strand
GCCGTCTTGAATACTCCCTATAATCAAATGATCCTGGATTCTTGGGTCCTGGAATCGAATCCCATTTGGCACTTGCCAACAGCACACTACCCAGCCTATCAGGAGTAAGCAGTGTATCCATATAAAACCTGACCTTTCCATTGCAGGGATACTTTAGTCCATTCGAATCTTTGATGTAAATTATCTTAGCATCCACGCGAGTCCACGGAGATTTATTGGCATAATCCTCAATGAGCAGTGCCGTATTTTGATAGCTACCGTTCAGGTGATGACCAAAATAGTTGTTGTCGTGAAATGGTTCTAATATTTCTGTCCTCAATGCACCAATGAGCATCAAAGCAAATCCAATGGAGAAGAACGATACAGGGAATAAATATGCCTTTAGAAGTCCCTGCCGATTCAATAAAAACTGAACAAGGAATAACAAAGTTAAAGCACCTGCTAAGTGGTAGCGCCATTTCCACAGATCAAAATAATCGCCAAGCAATATTCCAAACAACAAGAAAGGCAGCATCCTAATAAAAGGAAACGCACGCCAGACTATAGAATTGTATTGAAATAACTTCATAGTGGATCGAAAATACAACAACAATTATACATAGTTCATTTTTGGGGAGAAATTATTTTCTAAATTGAATTCAAACTATAAGCAAAAGCCACAACGCTATATCTCAAGCTCTTTTTTCTGAATCCTAATTTTTTAGGTGCATTGTTTAAAAATTTAGTCGTTTAGCCGCATTTAATGGTTTAGACGTTTAAGACTTGACGACTCCATCTCACCAACTCAAAATCTGAACTTGGGCCTCGGCCTCTTTGTCTGAATCCTGACGTGTGTCCAGTCAGGACAGGCTATTATTTTTATGATTAAATGATTAGTAGGATTCTTAAAAGCCCTCAAAATTTAAATAAACCATAAACCTTTGCCTATCAAACCCATCATAAAATCACATCTTCACAAACTGCAGGTCCTCTTGTCCACCTTCCTCATCCATCAATGTCATAAAATAACTTCCTGACGGGATATTCCTTACATCTATTGTGGTAAATCCACCGTTTAAATAGATACGGCTTGAATCCATGATCTTGCCTTGTGTGTCTGAAATACTCATTTGTAGTGCCTTGGGACAGTTTTCCTTAACATTTAGTAGGAGGTAATCTTGACGTGGGTTGGGGCTGAGCGTTAAACCATAATCCTTGATTAATTTAATAGCATTGGGCTTCATGATGTTGATCTCTTTGCAATAAGTATCACTGCCATTTGGGTTACTCACTGTCAGTCATACCTGATAAGCCCCATCAGCTTGATAGGTGTGTACTGGACTTGTGTCACTACTTATGCCTCCGTCCCCAAAATCCCAGTTCCACACAGCTGGTTCATAAAATGACAAATCCGTAAACACATACTTGCAATAGACCAAAGCATCAGCATCCTTCCGAAACTTAGCTACTGGTATATTATCAATTCCCAAGGTATCTGCTGCACTGCCATCTATTGGTCGAAGCCGATAGTTGGGCTGATTGGGTAAGATCAAACCTCCGTTATAAGTTGGTAAGATTACTGCATTATTTTCTACATTACAGTCCTTTCCCCTTTTATCTGGTTTACTTATCACGCTCCAAGCACAACGGCTTGAAGTACTATTAATATAAATTTTACCATTAGGAGCCAATTTCCCACCTCCGAAGTTGGTACCCTTAACATCAAATAACATAAACTTTGAATCATGTACACCAACAGTATCCTCCGTTGACATTATAGCTTCATGCTAGGTTTGGTGATATCAAATTGTCGCAGATAAGGGCCATCCAATAGATACATATATTGACTATTTGGTGAGATGACAATATCACCCGCTATCTGCTCAAATTCATGCTTGATGTATCTGAAATTGCTCAACTCGCCACTCATCCTATCAAAATCAATTAACTGTGTCCCAAATTGCCATTCCGAATGCAAACACTTACTACCATCAGGTGTAAAAATGCTTGTACCATCGCAATACTTCCAAATAGGAACTTGAATCTCTTGGATATAAGGGCCTAAAACATAATCAGGGCCAATTAAAAATCTTACAAAACTACTCCTCACATCATTGAGTTGAAACAACACCCACCAATCACGTCCGTTGGCATGGCGCCAGGCACTTAATCTTAGAATACAAATATTTCCTTTAAATAACTCCTGAGCCAAGACACTTACTATTCCATTTGGATGAATAGTATTTAAAAGAATCCTAGGCATACATAACTTTTGATTCTGAATACTTTTGACACCCTCAATAATCGCAATTTCAGGAACAAAATTAAATATTGTATAATCCTCCTCATTTCCAAATTCTAAGGCTATTATTCCTTCTACAATAGGCAATCGATCAGGGTAATAATTGAATAAATACATTAGCTCCGATGGTGAGATGCTATCTCCATTTTCCATCATTTGAGCAGTTGAATCAGCTATCCAACATCCATTGCTGTTAAACAACAAACGACCAGTCTCTTCTGAACAAATTGATGGAGAGGCAAATGGCTCATTGAACATTGGGTCATCACGATCCATTATGGCAGGCTCATCATCCTTGAAGCATACTAAAAAATCTGGTGCAAGATCAACATATAACCCTATTCACCTGGTTTCATCCCATCTGCATCTGCTTTGTGATGAAGCAGTACCCACCAAGGTAAGTACTGCCATTGTTATCATAAAAATACGCATCATTGTGCTATGTATTTGATGGATTCAATCCGTGTGCCTTGTCTTAGCTTTAGGATATAGAGACCAGCTCGTAAATTACCAAAACGCAACTCGTCTTCCGTTTAGACCATAGAGTTATATTTTGAATTTTGAGTAATGCTACAAATATAATCACTCTTTGATGTGAAATGCTGCATGCAGTATATTAATTATCACTGAATGTTGTGAAATGACAGAAAATACTCGTATTTAATGTGGGGTGTCATAAACCTAATTTCTTAGGAAGTGGCAACATCAATCCTCAGTTTCGGGAGCTAATGTGACTTCTAGACCATCCATGTCGTCATTGAGCTTCAATTGACATGCCAATCTACTGTTGGATTTTACAAAAAAAGCGGCATCAAGCATTTCTATTTCGCCGTCCTCCATTTCATGCAAGTGGTGATTGCTCTCTACATATACATGGCAGCTTGCGCACAATGCCATACCGCCACATGTACCCTTTACGGGAAATTCGTAAGATTTGAGTATCTCCATCAGATTGAAGTTCATGTCTGTTGGGGCTTCAATCTCGGAGAGCTCACCTGCGCGGTCTGTTACTTTTATTTTGATCATTAGGACATTCCTTCTATACCGGTCACTGTGGTATATTTAAAAGACAACTTCTTATCAGGGTACACAATTTTGAAAGCGGCTTGCGCCATGAGTGTTGCTTCATGAAATCCGCATAAGATCAATTTGAGCTTGCCTTCATAGGTATTGATGTCACCAATAGCAAATACGCCTGGCAGGTTGGTACTGTAATCCAAGGTATTGACCAAAATGGCTTGTTTGTCCAGATTCAATCCAAAATTGCCCAAAGGGCCCAACTTAGGTGTGAGTCCGAATAATGGAATAAAATGATCAACTTCAAATGCTTTCTCACCCTCCATATCGTGCAGGACGGTTACAGATTCTAACTTCCCAACACCGGCAATTTTGGTAACCTGACTTTGGGTAAGCAGTTTGATTTTGCCAATGCTTGCTAGGTGCATTACTTTCTCAACGGAGTCAGGGGCTCCGCGGAATTCATTCCGCCGGTGCACCAAAATCACCTCACTTGCTACATCTGTCAAATAAATGGACCAATCCAATGCCGAATCTCCACCGCCAGCAATAATGATTTTTTTATTGCGGTAAACTTCTGGATCCCGAACGATGTAATCAACTCCTTTATCTTCAAAAGCATCTATACCTTTAATTGGAGGTTTTCGGGGCTCAAAACATCCCAATCCACCAGCTATGGCGATAACAGTTGCTTGAATAATTGTTCCTTTGTTGGTAATAACTTTCCAAAACTTATTGTCGATGCGTTCAATGGTTTCAGCGCGTTCTCCTAAAGTAAAGCCTGGCTTAAAAGGTTCAATCTGCTTCATGAGATTGTCAACCAGATCTCCTGCTAATATCTCTGGATATCCGGGAATATCATAAATTGGCTTTTTGGGATAAATTTCGGTAAGCTGCCCTCCTGGCTGTGGCAAATAATCTATGAGGTGACAACGCAATTTGAGCAATCCTGCTTCAAAGACAGCAAAAAGAGCTGTTGGACCTGCTCCAATTATTGCAATATCTGTTTCTATCATTTTTGAATGGTTAAGACACTTTTAAGGTCTCTTTGGTTCACTTAATTAAAACTGTGGAGCTCTTTTCTCCATAAAAGCACCAATTCCTTCTTTGGATTCTGGCTTGTCAAATAGTGTTCCAAATAATCTTTGTTCCTCCATGGCTCCGTCCTTGGCTGCATCAAAAGCACTGTCAACGCACAATATTGCAGCTGCAATGGCATTTGGGCCTTTTGTGGCAATTTTTTCTATAATTTCAAGTGCCTTGGCAACTTCTTCTCCTTCGGGAACCACATGATTGGCAAGTCCAATTTGGTGGGCTTCTTCGCCGTTGACCATATCTGTTGTCATGATCATTTCGAGGGCTTTGCTTCGGCCTACCAGTTGAGGAAGGCGCTGAGTACCAGCATAACCTGGGACCAAACCTAAATTTACTTCAGGCAAACCAAATCTGGCTTTTGTGCCTGCTACTCTGATATGACATGACAATGCCAACTCACAACCACCTCCAAGTGCAAAACCATTAACAGCTGCTATGACTGGCAAGTGAAACAATTCGATGCCTCTAAAAACCTCGTGCCCTCTTTTGGAAAGTTGTTGTGCTTCTTGTGGAGCATAGCTCATAAACTCCTTGATATCAGCACCTGCAGCAAATGCTTTGGGCCCAGAACCCGTTATCACCACCCCACGAGCCGCAGGAAAATTCTTAAATCCTTGGGTAAAAAACTCATGCAATTCGTCAAAAACTTGTTTGTTGAGTGCGTTGAGTGATTCTGGCCTGTTGATTGTTACAACGACCGCCTTTCCATTGGCTATAATATCTAAAACTGGCATGAAATTGATTTTTGAAGCACAAAGTTACAAAAAACTAATTGCTCTATCGCTCCATTTTATGCCATTACAAATTATTTGAACGGGCTGATATTTCTCAAAAATCCCGAAAGATTGTTCAGTACGCCAGTCACCTCAGGACTGATGTTCGTGAAATAAATAAACGGAACATAAAGCAAGGTAGCTGTGATGCATTTTAAGACAGCCAAAAAAAACACAGGCATATTCAATATTGGGAAGAAAATCAGCACCAGCAAAACCCCTGAACTATAGAAAATCAAATAAAAGCTTTTGGATTCAAAAGGCAACATCTTGAAATGCTTGTAGATGAAAAACAACTTTAACAAGTTGTACAAAACCAGAGAGATAAACGTGGCAACACCTGCACCTAAAATACCCATGCCGAGCTTGGTAATGAAATAATTGCATAGGATGATATTGCTGATGGCAAGGATGAGTAGCAAGATCAGGTTGGTGGCATAATGCTTGGAGTAGCCCAAAATTTCACTATTGAATCCAGTACTCACATCAAAAATTCTTGCTCCAATCAAAAAATACAAAACAGGTATTGCCGGTATCATTTCATGTCCCTTGGGCATAATTTGAAATATTTCATGAACACAACCCGCAATACAAATAGCCAGCAAAAGTGCGGGAATCAATGAATTCAAGGAAGATTTAACATACAATTCTTTGAGCTTAGGCTGATCATTGTCATTGAGTGCCTTAGAGATAATAGGAGCCGCTATTGTAGCCAAAGAGGTAGTAGGAATCATCATAAAAGACACCATAACAGCTGCAATGCCAAAGATCCCATTGGACTTAAGGTCAATCAATGTTGGAACCAAGACAGAATCCAACCGAAGAGCCAACATAGCGCCTGTGCTACCCAGCATACTCAACATTCCAAATCGAAGCATTTCAGACCTTAATTTTGGCTTCAAGAAACCCCAATTGATTTTGCAATCGAATCCTTTGAGCGATTTGATATACATGGCTACAAGGATCAGGTTCAATACAAATGTGAATAAAATAACAGTCACAAGAAATTGGGTATCCCATTTCATGAAATAAACCATCAACAACCCAATAGGCAGTGTTATTTTGATCAATTGCTGAAACAAACTTGGCCATACAATTCGCTGAAAATTAGAGGAGTAACTTGTAAAAATCTGGATGAATGATCCAAGAATCAAAATAGGTAAACAATACCAACCGAATCTTTCAAAATCGCCTGATTTGCTTATGAGCCAATCATTGATCCAATATCTTGAAAAGAAAGCACCAATCAGCACCAAGGCGCTGCCAAAAGTAGCGATCAATAAAATGATTCCGAGCAATCCATTTGCCTTGCGATCATCTGCTTGAAATACTGGAAAATATTTTACAGATACCAAATTGGCACCTAAAAGTACTAGTGGCGTGCACAACATAGCGGTATCAATCAGAAATCTAGCCAGGCCATAAGCCTCCTTATCAAGTGGATAAACGAACAACACACTCAGTAGCCCAACGAATGCCAGAGAGTAGTTTACAATAGATTGCTTGATACCTTGTCGGATTATTACGCCCATTGGGTTACTTTTGTAACAGATATCAAAAGTATGCTTTTAAAAACCATCAACAAAGTTATTTCGCCTTTAGGGCTTAACTTGAAAAAAACTGTAAACTCCGTATTGGATGAACCCAGATTTTTTGATCTGAGTAAAGAGGATCGAAAACTAATCAATCAAGTTCGGCCATATACCATGACCAGCGAAGAAAGAATGATCCAACTTATCCGGGGTGTGCAATACATTATAAGCAATAAAATTGAAGGAGATTTTGTGGAATGCGGTGTATGGAAGGGAGGAAGTTCTATGTTGATCGCATTAACTTTACAAATCATGAATGTAAATGATCGGAAAATTTGGATGTATGACACTTACGAAGGAATGAGCGATCCAACTGTCGAGGACAAACATTTTGATGGATCTGATGCCCAGAAATTATTAAACGAAACAAATAGATTGGAGGACCAAATATGGTGCTATTCTACCTTTGAAGAAGTAGAAGAAAATATCAAGAGCACAAAGTATCCGTTTCATTTGATTCAAATGATAAAAGGAAAGGTAGAAGACACCATCCCTGAAAATTTGCCCTTAAAAATATCATTATTGAGGCTGGATACTGATTTTTATGAATCCACTAAACATGAATTGAATCATCTTTATCCGATTTTATCAAAATTTGGGGTCTTGTTTATAGATGATTATGGTCACTGGCAAGGCGCTCGACAAGCAACTGACGAATTTATAAATGATCTTGGGCACCCACTGTTCCTAAGTCGCGTAGATTATACAGCTCGTTTAACAATAAAATATTGATGGTGAATAAGAGTTTGGGTCTTAAAAATCTTGATACTTGGTATCATAAAAATTCTATTCAAAAATTTATTGAATCACAATTATATCAGCTTAATGGAATCGTATTAGATGCTGGATGTGGAAACATGCCTTATAAAAAGTTCATTTTAACTCATTCGAATACCAAACAATATATAGGATTAGATATTGAAGAAGCGAGAATTTATGGAGACATCAAACCTGACATCTTCTGGAAAGATGGATGTATCCCACTTGAAAATAAAACAGTAGATTCCATTCTTTCTACCGAGGTTATCGAACATGTTTTTGAACTAGAACCCTATCTAAAAGAATGTAACAGAGTATTGAAGATTAAAGGAACAATTATTTTAACTACCCCATTCCTTTGGCCATTGCATGAAGCTCCATATGACGCACATAGACTGAGTCCTTGGTCAATTGAAAAACACCTTGAAAAAACAGGCTTTCAGAATGTAAACGTGGTTCCATTAGGTGGTTGGAATGCATCAATGGCTCAAATGCTAGGGCTTTGGGTAAAAAGATCGGGCATGAATAAATTAATCCAATTTATCATGACCATTTTGCTGTACCCATTATGTTTTCTCTTGATAAAATTTGATAAGAAACCAAAAAGCTTTACTGAAAGCTCGATGATAACTGGTTACGGTATCATTGCCAGTAGAACAACTTAGCTTCTTATTGGAGTATTATTTTCTTAGTATCTATTAAATTCCCTTTGGCATCAGTCACTGTTACGAAATATATTCCCTTGCCTGACCAGCTTGAAAGATCAATGGTTTCAATCTTTTTTGTCAATAATTTATCATAGACAATTTTTGCTGCACCATCTACGATCTTTAGGGAATATCCAGTGATTTCACTAAAGTCACTAAAATCTAAAGTAACTTGTGTAGCCGTTGGATTTGGATAAATTTTCAGAGAACTATTGAATGTTAAGGGATTAAATGTTGATACATTCAAGTTTATAAACAAAGTATCAGTAACCGCTATAGGATTCAAACAAAGACCTTCATTATACAATTCCTTTACCTCGTCGAATAATATTGCTCGGTTGTAAATACGGATATCATCCAGCTTTCCTTTAAAAGCTAAGCTGTTGTTACCTCTTGAACCAATTTTAAAAGATGGGTAAATGCCGTAAGTAGGATTGCTTGGCGGGTTAGAAACAATAGATTTTATCAAAATGCCGTCCACATACATTGCATAATTGAAAAAATTTCTTGTAACAACAATGTGATACCATTTATTCGCTATCAAATCCATATCCTGATTCAATGTGAGTTGCGAACCAGGAACAATGTAACTACCCGCATTAACACCATTGTATTGTCCAACTTTGTTAACCAAATTGATAAATTGGTCTTCCAATATAGTGCCGCCAGCTAAAATCATATATTGTGAATTTAAAGGGGGCAATTGATCCATATTTGCCCATATCGAGTATGAATAAGAGCTGGAATAGAAATCCGGATATGAAATATCCAAAGACTCTAAGCCATACAATTCTATTGCTGCATCTTCTTTACCAAATCTGTCAAAATTCTTCCCATAAAATCCACCTGCTGGCGTATGACAATTTCCGCTTTCATCCAATATCTCCTCATCGAATGAGTAGTATCCAATCAAGCCTTTTTTACTAATTTGAGCAAATAAACTATTTCCAAAAAATAAAGCAGCGGATAGAAAGATAATCCAATTTTTCATAAAAAAATTCTTTTAATAATCTTTCAAAGATATAGTTTTATTTGGATTTTTAAAAAATTTTTTAAAAAAGCTAATTGAAAAAAGTCTAATTAACTTTGGGCATGAAAATCCTCGTTTTTGTAAAATCCTTTGCTGCTCCTACCCTAACATTTATCTACAATGAAGTAATTAGTATCTCTCAACAAAATGAAGTGAAAGTCATAACCTTGAATAGAATTAATGAAACAAGGTTTCCATATTCTAATGCACATTTACTAAAACGAAGAAAACCCGGAATAATTTCGAAATTATTGCACTCCCTGCAATCACGAGATTTTCTTTTTTCTTACTCAGATTCTATTTTGAAAGAAAATATCAATCAGATTATTGATGAATTTCAACCTGATATCATTCACACACATTTTGGGTTTGAATCATGGTGGTTTTTAAAAAACCTTGAAGCCAAATCAATACCAATATTTATTTCATTTCATGGATTTGATGCATCGCACAAGCTAAATTCAAAAAGATACATAAGGAATATCAAATACTTCAAACAAAAGTTTGATCCATATTTTATTCTGGTATCAAATGACATGACGCATAGAATGGAAAAGGCATTGGGAATTCTGAATAAAAAATTACTGTTGTATTATGGAATCAATGTGAATAATTTTAAACCAACGCAAGAATCTTTTGATCATATAAAAAAAAGATATACACTATTACAAGTGTCATCTTTCACTGAAAAAAAGGGGCACTTATTTACAATTCAGGCATTCAAATTGTTTCATGAAAAACACCCAGATCTCCCTAAAATACTTATACTGGCAGGCACAGGTCCTTTATTATCTAAAATGCAAGTCTTATCTGAATCATTTGGAATAACAGAATTAATATCTTTTCCCGGATTGGTGGATTCTGAAAAAGCTAAGGCTTTAATGAATGAAGCCGATGTTTTTGTTCACCATAGTGTTACATCTGAACAAGGCGATATGGAGGGAATTCCAAATGCAATAATGGAAGCCATGGCAATGGAACTTCCTATTTTGAGTACATTTCATTCTGGCATTCCTGAACTGGTAGAAGACAATGTAAATGGCTATTTAACCAAAGAAAGGGACATCCAAGATATGGCTCTCAAAATGGATCTACTCCGAAAATGGAGTAAATTACCCGTTAACAGAGAAAAAATAATTGCCTCATTCGAGCAAGAAAATCATTGTAAGCAATTGGTAACTTTCTACAAAAACGCAATTCAATAAGCCTAAAAAACATTCTCTCCTACTCCAACAAACAACAAGGTCAATTCTCCGGTGAAATCAACTTAATGCGCTAGCTTTGCAACATGGCTGGCAAAGTACTTTTTTTTACTAAAATCAACTTTGGATTGAATGCCAACGGTGGCTTGTTCAACAAGGTTAAAGCACAAGTCAAAGCACTGGAAAAACTGGAATTTCATGTCACTTTGGTTTATAATTCTGGACTGGACCTGATTGTAAATCGAAGCGGCTCTATCACAACTTACTCTCATACCAATAGATTCAAACTTCTGTGGCATCAGTTTATTCAATTGCCCAATCAGTTGCCAATGGAGCCAAATGCTACGCTTTATATCAGACATTTTATGCTGAATCCCTTGTCACTTTTGGGACTGCTTAAATTGTCAAAAAGATTCAAACTCACTTTGCTCGAAATACCGACTTTTCCATACTCTGGCGAATACAACAAAAGCTCAAAAGGAAAATTACTTTTGGTAATTGATCGCATTTGCTTTGGCTTACTTTCTGGTAAAATATCCCGAATTGTCACATTCTCAAAAGATGAAACTATTAGAGGAATCAAAACCATCCTGACAGATAATGGCGTTGATACCGATCTGAACCGAGCTACTTCATTCAACTCAATAGATACACCAAGACCAATCCAACTGGTGGCAATGGGAAACCCACAGACTTGGCACGGATATGACCGAATTATTGCTGGAATGATTGAATACCAACAACTCCAAAGTTCGCATGCAGTCGTTTTACATGTTATTGGTGAAGGTGGAATAATCAACAATTTAAAAGCTCAAGTTGATAATATGCCAGGTTTGCATAAACATATTCTTTTTCATGGCTTCTTGAAGGGCACAACATTGGACCAATTGCTGGACCAAGTAAATGTTGGCATTTCAAGTCTTGGGATGCATCGCATCGGAGCTGCCAATGGTGAAGCTTCACCATTGAAAACCAGAGAATATGTCTCAAGAGCTATACCTTTAGTATTGGCATATCAGGATAAAGCTTTCGCTCCAGACTTTCCATATCAGCTTCGATTTCCTGCCGATGAATCAATTATTCCCATTCATGAAATCGTCAGATGGTTCACAGAATTACAATTAAAGGATCCTGATTACAAACAAAAACTGCGAGATTATGCAGTAAATCGCTTGAGTTGGAATGCGATGATGAAACCAATTGTTGATTTTATCTCTGAGGCACCATGAAATCCGTAATTGTTGTTCCAATTTATAAATCAAACTTAAGCGAGTTAGAAAGAGCCAATCTGACTCAAATGGCTGATGTTTTTGAAGCAAGGCATGATGTGTTTTTTGTTGGCCCTGAAGCCATTTTGTACAAGGAGCACATCGCAATTTGGCCAAGTGCGCTACCCAAAAAAATGCATAACCGTCATTTTAAGTCTATCAAATCATACAACAAATTGCTGTTGTCCTCAGCATTCTATCAAGTTTTTGAGCAATATGACTATTTGTTGATTTGCCAACTGGATGTTTGGTTAATAAAGGACGAATTGGATTCTTGGGCAAAAAAATCTTACAGTTATATTGGCGCGCCTTGGTTGGAATTACCTCCCCTGACCAAGAAAATAAACCTACTTCCAATGGGTAAATGGATGCTCAACAAGGTCGGAAATGGTGGATTCTCCTTGCGTAAAGTTCAAGACCATCTTCGAATTGCAAAATATTTCTATTGGATTCCAAGCCAATTGTTAAAGAATGAAGATTTCTTCTGGGGCGTCGTCGCTCCAAAATATTTCAAGTTTTTCAGAACCCCCGATATCGCAGTGGCAGCACAGTTTTGCATTGAACTCAATCCAGAACTGGGCATGAAATTAACAAATCAAGAGCTACCATTCGCCTTACATGCGTGGGAAAAACACCAGCCAGAATTTTGGCGTACTTACCTAACTTTGCCTCAAATCTAATGGCCTGATGAAAATATTGATGATAGTAGGCGCAAGGCCGAATTTCATGAAAATTGCGCCGCTCTACCGTGCTTTCAAAGCCGTTGATAGCATTGTGGCGAAGATCGTTCATACCGGCCAACATTACGATGCAGCCATGAGCGATATTTTCTTCCAACAACTAGAGCTGCCAAACCCTGACTATTTCTTGGGAATAGGAGGCGGAACACACACCGAACAAACTGCCAAAATAATGCTTGCCTTTGAGCCCATATTGATAGGAGAAAAAGCAGATGCAGTTTTGGTAGTAGGAGATGTTAACAGCACCTTGGCATGCACCTTGGTAGCAATAAAATACAACATTCCAGTATTTCATGTTGAAGCAGGCTTGCGTTCAGGTGATCGCACCATGCCTGAGGAAGTAAATCGCATCATGACCGACTCTGTGGCATCAGAACTCTATGTTACTGAGGAAGCAGGCATGAATCACCTACAAAACGAGGGAGTTGATTCATCTAAAATGCATTTTGTAGGCAATACGATGATTGACTCATTGGTATGGTATCTGCCCAAATTGGATAGTGTAGAATTAGATCCTGCATTGGCTGAGTTGCTTGATAAAAAGCCCATACTCATGACCATGCACAGACCGGCGAATGTCGATACACGCGAAGGTTTGGAACAATTGCATAAAATAATTCAAACTGCCACCGAATTTGGTCCGATCATAATGCCTATGCATCCACGTACGCGCAATAATCTTGACAAATTTGGACTTTGGGATGAAATTAAAAAGACCAAGGAACTATACATCACGGAGCCATTGGGTTATTTGCCTTTTGTTAAAATCATGAAATCCGCTTTGGCCATCATCACTGATTCAGGGGGCATTCAGGAAGAAAGCACTTATTTGGGAGTTCCTTGTTTGACATTCCGAACCAGCACCGAACGTCCAAGTACAGTGGATATTGGATCCAATACCATGATCACTGAGCCTAACATGAAATTGTTGTCTGAACTATTGTTTTCAATTGTTGCTGGCAACTATAAAAAAGCTAATATTCCACCTCTTTGGGACGGCCATACAGCAACCCGTATAGTTGAACACATTTCCAACAAATATGCTTCGACAGATTCAGTTGGATAATTTCATTGAGGCTCTCGCAAAATCTAAAAATGGACCAGCACATGAATATCCACAATTGTCTATTGCAGATTCCATTGTTTGACATTTGAATATATTTGAACTAATCTTGCTTAATATTTCAATTTAACGATGTCATCTGAGCAACATTCCAAAGCAGTTAAGACAATCTACTTCAGCATTGTTGGCAATACCTGTCTTGCAATTATCAAAGCTCTGGCAGGTTTTTTCGGAAATTCCTACGCACTAATCGGAGATGCCATTGAGTCCACAACTGACATATTCGCATCCTTTCTTGTGCTCTTTGGCTTGAAATACGCCAACAGGCCAGCAGATGAAAATCATCCTTATGGTCATGGTCGGGCCGAACCATTGATCACCTTTTTGGTGGTAGGTTTTTTAATTCTTTCAGCTCTCATCATTGCCCATGAAAGTATTATCAATATTCAAACTCCGCATGAGTTGCCAAAGTCTTGGACCCTATATGTCTTGGGCGCAATAATCTTGTGGAAAGAATTATCCTACCAATGGGTAAGCAGAAAAAGCAAAGAAACCAACAGTTCTTCATTGCAGGCCGATGCTTGGCACCATAGAAGCGATGCATTGACCTCAGTGGCAGCCTTTATTGGCATTTCAGTTGCCCTTATCATGGGAAAAGGATACGAAACAGCTGATGATTGGGCAGCATTATTTGCCTCAGCATTCATATTGTACAATGCCTACCTTATATTTCGTCCTGCCTTGGGAGAGATCATGGATGAGCATTTATACGAGGAACTGGAAGAAACAATCAGAGCAATTTCAATGACGGTAGAAGGAATCGAGAATACAGAAAAGTGTTTTATCCGCAAAGCTGGCATGAAATACCATGTTGATCTTCATGCGGTAGTAAACGGTGATGTTTCAGTGAGAAGAGGGCACGAACTGGCGCACCTCCTCAAAGACACACTTCATCAAAAACTTCCTGAATTGGGGCATGTACTTATTCACATCGAACCACATGTTCATTAGTAAACCGTTAATTTCACTATTATAATTTATCTGAATTTTTCTAGCTCAATTGGTATAAATCTGGTGATGAGGTTCCATCTCAGCTGGTACATCTATTTCCAACATATCCAATATCAATGGTGCCACATCCGCCAATTTACCGTCAACTAGACCATCTACCAGTTCGCTTAACACAATCAGTGGAACAGGGTTCATGCTGTGCGCAGTATTGGGGGTTCCATCTTCATTGATCATAAAATCAGCATTGCCATGATCGGCTAGTATCACCATCTGGTATTCATTGCTCAGTGCTTGAATGACTATTTTCCCGAGACATTGATCTACAGCTTCTGCTGCCTTGACAGCCACATCAAAGAAGCCAGTATGTCCGACCATATCTGCATTGGCGAAGTTAACACAAATGAATGCAGCCTTATTTTGTTCAAGATGATAGCACACCTTTTCACATACCTCTTTGGCACTCATTTCAGGCTTCAAATCATAAGTTGCAACTTTAGGTGATGCAAGCATTTCTCGTGTTTCACCTTCAAAGGGAATTTCCCGGCCACCATTGAAAAAATAAGTGATGTGCGGATATTTTTCTGATTCTGCAATGCGTACTTGCTGAAAACCTGCTTTGGAAACAATCTCACCCAAGGTATTATTTAGGGAATCGCCATGAAATATTACATCAATACCTCTGAACGTCTTGTCGTACTCGGTCATGGTCACAAATGCCAAATCCAGCTTTTTCGTTCCAAATATCGGAAAATCCTCCTGCGTCAGTGCAGCAGTTAATTGACGAGGCCTATCCGTTCTAAAGTTAAAGAACAAAACCGAATCTCCAGAGTTGATCTTTGCAATTGGTTCTCCTGCTTTAGTATGAATGATCGGCTTCAAAAATTCGTCGTATTCCTTGGAGGCATATCTTTCTTTGATGGTTTTCAACAAATCATCAGAGTGCTTGCCCTTGCCTTGGACCATACCTTCATATGCCAATTGAATTCTGTTCCAGCGATTATCCCTATCCATGGCATAATACCTGCCGGTAATGCTGGCTATTTCGGCTTTTCCTTTGATGGAATCAGACAATTTTTCTATAAAACCAAAGCCACTTTCTGGGTCAGTATCTCTGCCGTCAGTAAAAGCATGGATATAAAGCGGAGCGCATTTCATTTCATAAAAAAAATCAACCAAGGCAATCAAATGGTCAATATGTGAGTGTACACCACCGTCACTTACCAATCCCAATAGATGAATTGGCTTTCCATCTGATTTGTTTTTATATATCAGTTTTAGGATTGCAGGATTATTTCCAAATTCCTTATCGACTATGGCTTTGTTGATTCTAACCAGGTCCTGATAAATTACTCTCCCGGCGCCCAAATTCATGTGTCCTACTTCAGAATTGCCCATTTGTCCTTCAGGCAGACCTACCTGGCCACCAAATGTAGTGAGTGTGGCATGTGGATATTCTTCCCACAAGTGATCAAATACAGGTGTTTTAGCCTTGGCAATAGCGTCAGCTTCCTTTACCTTGCCGATGCCCCATCCATCCAATATTATTAAAATTACTTTGTGTTGTGGATTCATTTTATGCGTTTTCGTCCAAATTTACAATGTGCAAGATACGATGTATTACAGGTGCAATGATAATAGTAGTACCTGCAAGAAAAGTGATGCCACTATATATTGCAAAAATACCACTGAACCACATGCAAGAGTCAGAGGGTGCCGTAATTGCAGGTCCCATTCCTGCTAATATCATGGAGGCATTATAAAAAGAAGCGGAAATCTCCAATTCACAAACATAACAGTAGCCGATCATGCCCATTAAAAGTGATACCAACAAAAAGAGAAATGCAACCCAAACATGTTTACCCAATCGAACTATAAATTCTTTGCGTGTTAGCAATGCCTCTTGCTTCTTTTCATACTTGAACATAAGCTTACGTATATGTTATTAAAAATGAACTCAACATGCTGACTCCTGAGCTGGTCAGGTATGATTCTGGGTGAAATTGCCATCCTTCTATGGGAAGCTTGTTGTGTTGAAATGCCATAATAATTTTCATTTCATTCATTGCTGTTATCACCAAACAATCCGAAAATCCATCACTGCTTACAGCCCAGCTGTGGTACCTGCCTACCCCAGCATCGTTATAATTTATTAAGGAATGTACAGATTTACCAACACATTTTAATGGATTTGATATGCCGTGTTTGACTTCGGGAAGTTGATACAAACTTGCTCCAAAGTACTCTGCCAATGCCTGATGCCCCAAACAAATACCCAATATTGGTTTCTTATCATGAAATCTGTCAATATATGCCATCAGATTTCCACTCTGCTTTGGCAAACCTGGACCTGGTGACAATACCAACAAATCAAAATCGTCATTCAAATCTTCAACTGCCACTTGGTGATGTACAATATGAACTTGATCAACTCCAGCCTTTAATAGGGCGTGTTTTAGGTTGTGAACAAATGAATCGTTGTTATCAATCAATAAAGCAATCATGTTTCCAATAACTTTCTGAGGCCAGGACTCAATTTGTATCGATCCTCTTGGTAATGCTCATACAATTCATTCATTTTATAAATTGCATTCTCAACGCCCCATTCCTGTGCCCATGCAAACAGACCTTTCGGATAATTTACTCCCAGAGTCATTGCAAGATCGATATCTGATTGGCTTGCAATATCATAGTACCATGCATCAGCAGCTTCATTGATCAACATAGCCAGAATTCGTTCCCTTATTTCTTTGGATTTTGACTCAGAAATATCTACATCTTGACTGGTAATGCCTGTGGAATAATTGTAAAATCCGCGACCTGACTTTTTACCCAAATACCCAGCTTCTACCATTCTTTTTTGTGTGAACGAAGGCCTGAACCTTGGTTCATAATAATAAGCGGTCCATACCGATTCTGTCACTGCATAATTGACATCGTGACCAATCAAATCCATCAACTGAAAAGGTCCCATTCGGAATCCTGCAGCTCGCATTGCTGTATCAATTTCATCAACACCGGCCAATGACTCTTCGAGCATTCTAATAGCTTCACTGTAAAAGGGACGAGCTATTCTATTTACGATAAAACCAGGGTTATCTTTGGCGCGCACGGTAGTTTTGCCCCAAGATTGTATCAGTTGTTCAGCAGAATGAATAGTGTCCTCAGCAGATTGTAAGGCTGGTATTATTTCCACCAATTTCATGATGGTAGCCGGATTGAAAAAATGGATGCCACACATGCGCTCTGGATTTTGAAGCACTGCAGCTATAGAAGTAATGGATAAGGATGATGTATTGGAGGACAGGATGCAAGTTGCTGAAACACAGTTTTCAATCGCTTGAAATAGTTGCTTCTTGACCTCAAGTTCTTCTTTAACCGCTTCAATGATGAACTCGCATGGTGCCAATTGCAGAACCTCGTTACAAGTAACAATTCTGGTTAAAATTTCTACGCCAGTCTCTGCACTGAATTTACCCTTGGCTACAAGCTTCTCAATATCTGTCTTGAAAAAAATATTCGCCTTCTCCAAGGATACAGGAAAGGCATCATATACTATTACATTGTGCCCTGACACGGCTGCAATTAAAGCAATACCAGCACCCATTGTGCCTGCACCAGCTACACCAATTGTTGATTTATTCACCTTTAAAAATAGCTTTGCGTTTTTCAAGAAAAGATTTCACACCTTCTTTATAATCGTAAGTCAATCCAGCTGCTGACTGTAGTTGATCTTCAAGATTTAGTTGGGTTTCAAGGTCATTTGTCAAAGAACTCTGCAGTGCCTTTTTGGTTAATGCCAATCCTTTTGTTGGCATGTTGCTCAAGTTTAGTGCAAGCTCATTGACTTTGTCATGAAATTCAGTTGCCGCATAGACTTTGTAGATCATTCCCATTTTTTCAGCATCTTCAGCTGAAACTTTATCTCCCAACATCATCAAGGCCGAAGCTTTTTGCCATCCAATCAACCTAGGCAAGGTGTAGGTACCCCCACTATCAGGAATCAAACCAATTTTACTAAAAGCCTGAATGAAAGACGCATGTTCTTGAGCAACCACAACATCACAAGCCAGAGCAATATTGGCTCCTGCGCCGGCAGCTACACCATTTACTGCAGCAATAACCGGTTTTTCAAGCGCTCGAATCAAACAAATTATTGGATTGTAATGTTCACTAATGATTGTGGTTAAGGCAGGTCCATTGGGATCCGTCACCTCTTGCAAATCTTGACCAGCGCAAAAAGCTTTGCCATTGCCAGTAATCAACACACAACGTATTGATTCACTTTTGGCATATTCTAAAACCTCTTGCATCTGCAATGCCATTTCACGATTGAAACTATTAAAAACCTCAGGCCTGTTAAAGGTAATTTTCAATAGAGCACCTTCAAGATGACTTAAAATAAAATCAGACATACATTCTATTAATTTAAGAATCCGAAAGTTAGAACTTATTCTGTGAGTTCGACAAATCAATGGGCTTTTATCTATACTGTTTTGCAAGAAATGTAACACTCTGATTGAACTTTAAGCATTTGATTGATGATTTCATGAACAGAAACTAACTGCACAAACCACACAACAAGAAATTATATTTTACATATATGAATTTATATTTTGTGTAAATTCGCTAGCAATAAAAGTATTTGCTATCTTTGATTCAATATTTCCTTAAACACTTACTTTAACATCATGAAGAAAAACCCCATCATCTTTGTAGTATTATTGTTACTAGCAATGAATACAATCAATGCACAACGCACCTGCGAAACAATGCCTGTATTGGATCAACAACTCAATGAGGATCCAAGCATGTACCTACGAATGGAAGCAATTGAAAGATATACTGAAGCATTTCTTAAAAAATCTAGTGTATCTCAGCGTGCTGTGATCACAATTCCTGTTGTGGTGCATGTACTTTGGCGCACTTCGACCGAAAACATTTCGGAAGCACAGATAATGAGCCAAATTGATGTATTGAACAAAGATTTTAGAGCCACCAATGGTGACATCAATCAGGTACCTGCAGAATTTCAAGCACTCATTGCTGATTCCGAAATAGAATTTTGCCTTGCTCAGCAAGACCCTAGTGGTGTAGCAACCAACGGTATCACCCGCAAATCTACCACCAAGACTTCATGGGGAACAAATGATGCAGTAAAGAAATTAACTCAAGGTGGTGTTAATCCATGGAATACTTCAAAGTATTTAAATATTTGGGTTTGCAACATAGGTGGTGGAATATTGGGTTATGCACAATTCCCAGGTGGGAGCACTGCTACCGATGGAGTGGTAAATGACTACCGTTATTTTGGCACAACTGGAACTGCTACCCCACCTTTTAACAAAGGAAGAACTGCAAGTCATGAAATTGGCCACTATCTAAATTTAAGACACATCTGGGGAGATGCAACTTGTGGAAGTGATTTTGTGAGTGACACACCTTTGCACAATACGGCCAATTACGGCTGTCCTACACACCCGCATCTAAGCACTTGCTCTGGAGCGCCAAAAGAGTTATTCATGGATTACATGGATTACACAGACGATGGTTGCATGGTTATGTTCTCACAGGGCCAAAAAAGCAGAATGAGAGCTGTAATTGAAAGCGGAGGCGCAAGATCTTCCTTGGCTTCTTCCAATGGTTGTGAAGCTCCAGGTGGAGGCGGAAGTTGCTCTACTCCAAGTGGTTTGGTTGCAAGCAATATCGGAAGTACTACGGCAACTGTTTCATGGAATGCTGTAAGTGGTGCTACCAGTTACAATTTGCAATATAAGCCATCATCCGCTACAACTTGGACCACGGTTAATACCACTTCAACTACTGCCAATTTGACAAGCTTAATTGCATCTACAACTTACAATACACAAGTCAATGCAGTCTGCAGTGGAGGTTCAAGCCCGTACAGCGCACAAGTAAACTTCACTACAACTACTGGAGGTGGTGGTGGTTGTTCTGATCCTTTTGAGCCTAATAACAGCAAGAATGCATCTAAAACCATCCCTCAAGGTTCTACCCAAACAGCACTAATAAATGTGTCTACTGATCTGGACTGGTATAAATTTACAAATACAAGTTCCAAAAGAAATATCAAAATTGACATGACTAGCTTGCCTGCTGATTATGATATGAAATTGTACAGAGGAAACACATTGGTCAAAACTTCAGAAAATGATGGCATAAATGATGAACTCATCATTCATAACAACAGTCAAGGAGCAACAACATATTACCTCTATGTTTATCCTTGGCAGGGAGCTTTCAGCGCAAATGATTGTTACGATCTGTTCGTTCAGACCAGTGCAAGTGGCTTTAGAGATGACGGTTCCTTATCACTTGAAATAGCAGAAGATGCTTTATTGGTATATCCAAACCCTGCAACAGACATGATTAGAGTGAGAGTTCCGGTAGCCATGAAAGGCACCTTGAATGTTTACAATAACACTGGAATATTATTGTTCTCACAAGAATTGACGGAAACAAAAGGTAAAGCTGATTATGAAATGAATGTGAGTAATTATACCAATGGTATCTACCGTATCACTTGGCAATCAGATGACCAGTTTGAAGTAAAATCATTCATCATTGCAAAATAAATATCAAGGATACTTAAGGCCTAGCCCTCAATAAAAGTAAATAATACAAAAGGCTCAACTGAAAAGTTGGGCCTTTTGTATTTACCTTATAATTATTCGTTAATCTAAGGTAACAACACGGGTGCAATTACTAGATTTTAAGGTTGATTAATATTAAAGCATCTTTTAGTTAAATAAATTTCAAAATAGATATATAAAAAGATAGATACTACATTGCATTTGAGTAATTAAAATAGACCTCAATTGTGAAATACTTAATTTAAATCCTGCTTTTCCAATTTAGTAAAACAGCCTTTATTTATGCTCAGGATGGGTGTAACTACAATATTTTTGTAAGAATCACAAGCATAGGCGCATTTGAAGATTGGTATATTTGTGGAAGTATTCCTTCTTTTCCACTATGTTGAAAATTTGATCCACCTGAAGATAATACCGATCATTTATGGGTAATGGGCGGACTTGGGGATCCATTTGGTCCGTCAATATCTGTAAGAAAGTTGTACCAAGTACAACCATATACCAATCAACAATCATCCTGCAAAGCTCTGCTACAAGGTTGAGAGTTTTTCTGGCGCAAATTAGGGGCAGGAGGTATTGATAGGTGCTTAGACGATCAAGATTTGGAAGTATTGATTTACAACACTAGTGGCTCTCAACAAATGAGGATCTGGATTGGAATGCGTGACGTTACAAATTGCTTTGATACCAGTTTCTGGATGAATCTTTGCAATCAATGCAATACTTGCGACATTAACCAGCCTACCAACAAAGGTAGATGGAGAAAAGCAAGTTTACCAATCTATAAAGGTCAAGCCAGCCAATATTCAACACTCGAAAGTCCAATTTTTTTGGCAGATTTACCACATCTTGCCTACGCACAATGTACCTTTATAAAGTATGGTTGTGGCGCAAATGAATCACAATAACACAATTACTTTGAGAGAGTTAATTGTAAATCCTAAAAGAAAAAACCATATGACCTTCTTAAACAAAATGGCCTTTGGCCTTATTATGTTGGTATTAATATTTCCTTCTTGGTCAAAGGAAATTGTTAATAAATTGACAAAAATTTCAAGCAACACCAGCGAACCTAACGGGCATGTTTCAACAGAATGGATAAAAGCTAATTGTGGCGATTACCAATATGAAACGAATTCGAATCAAGAAATAAAAGTCACCGGCTTTCAGGGAATTACTATTACAAAGAGGGCCATTCAAAAAAATGAAAACCATTATGTGACTTATCATGGTGGATTCAGTACCAATGAACCAAATTTAGTTTCATTTCATGATAGCAAGTATAATTTTCTTTTCAATGGTGAAAGATATAAGGATCTCTTAAAATTGAGTCCGGCAACAAGAAGGAACGACTATTTTCCATATTATAAACCTGTAGAATTCAAAGCATACAATCCAGAAAATAAAAAAATGTACGAAACCAAGCTATTATGTCCGTCCGACATTAAGCTTGACATGTCCAATATGCCCAGAGTTGAGGGCACTGGTGAAATGATTTATTTAAGCCGAAATGCTTCAATAATTTACAATCCTGACTCGAGAGCTAAAGCGGGAACCTTGGTTCTTGTAAATTCATACGGTGAAGGCATCTGGACTACAATGGATGACTTACAAAATACTGAAGCTCAAGATCGCTATACCAGCTATATTTATCTTCCCAAATCAATGGATGGTAACATTGAGTTTCCCATCGGCTTTTGGGATCATATTCGGCCTAATGGCTTTTTTTACATCACAATTTTTAGAGTCAACTATGATTTTATAAAATCTTCATTACCAAGGGAACAAAACCATCTGGTAAGATGTGGCTGCGGTACCACCATATCCGCAAGAATTATAAATTAATGAAGTAGTTTGTATCTAATGACACTTAAAGTAATCAAAGGGCTCCTTACAATCTAAACATTTGTAAAGTGACTTACATGCAGTGGATCCGAATTGACTGATCATTTCCGTATGCTCAGAATTACAAAAAGGGCATTTTACCATTTTGAATTGCCCTGTCAATTGATTTTTGTCGGTTGACATGCCTACAGGTGGAGCAATACCATATTTTCTCAACTTTTCACGGGCTTCTTCACTGATCCAATCCGTAGTCCACGCAGGTGAGTTGACCACAACAATTGAAACATTCTTGATTCCATAGGATTGCAAAATTGATTTCAAATTGATCTCTATAGCATTCATTGCAGGACATCCCGTGTAGGTTGGTGTAATGGTTATTTCAAGTACATCCTCCTTCCAATTCACACCTCTAACTATCCCCAAATCCATGATGGATAGCACAGGAACTTCCGGATCTGGAACTTCATGCATGATTTTCCAAATATCTTCTATGGGAAAATGTGGATTCGAAATCATGAAATCACCATTGCAGTCCGGGGTGAGTTCGTTGCAACAATTGCATTTCTGCTAAAATATAGCCCAAGTGTTCTGTATGTGAACCTGTCTTACCACCAGTTAACATCCAAGGGGTATTTGGAACAAGTAGTTTGAGTCTGTTGAACAATGACGTCACTTCTTCTTTCCAATCATTTTCCAATGCAGCTAGATCAGGAGCAATGCCCAAAGAATGCATTTCACGATCTATTTCATCCGACTTAAAAAATTCACCAGTAAAACGCCACAAATTATCAATAGCCATTTGAGTACGCTTGAAGCTTTCTGGCGTACCATCTCCCAATCTCTCTACCCAACCGCCACTCCATTTTGCGTGATATTGTACTTCCTTTAGATGCCTGACGGCAAATGCTTGCAATTCAAGATCTGAGGATTTACTCATGCCTTCCAGAAAAAGTCTGTGGTATACGTCAAACAAATATTGTCTAACTATAGTCATTGCAAAATCGCCGTTGGGTTGTTCCAACAACAAATAATTGGCATATTCGCCACCTTCACGTAAATAAGCTAGATCATCCTCGGTCTTACCAGCACCATCTATTTTGGCAGCATACTGATAATAATTACGTGCTTGACCGATCAAATCTAATGCAATATTTGTCATGGCAATATCTTGCTCCAGAACTGGACCATGCCCGCACCATTCACCCAAACGGTGACCCAATATGGAAGAAGAATCCGCCAATCTCAAACAAAACTGATACAATGCTTTTCTAGGATCCAAGTTTATATATGTTTAAGTTCAATAGGCAAATTATAAAATGTAGGATGGCGGTAGGGCTTGGAGTCAGCGGGATCAAAAAACGAATCTGCTTCATCAGGGTTTGAAGCATTTATATGCTCTGATTCAACTACCCATATACTTATTCCTTCACTTCTCCTCGTGTAAACATCTCTTGCGTTCTCTACTGCCATTGCAGCATCAGCAGCTCTCAAACTACCTGCATGCACATGGTTCAATCCTTGCTTAGAACGAATAAATACCTCCCAAAGTGGCCAATTATTTTCCATATTGACTGATTTATACCTTTACTTTTGATAGTTCTCTTTCTTTTTGTTTGCGTGCATGTTCCATGGCTGCTTCTCGCACCCAAGCTCCATTGTCCCAGGCGTTCTTGCGGGCTGCAATCCTTTCTGTGTTGCAGTGTCCATGACCATTCACAACATTCCAGAACTCATCCCAGTTAATGGGTCCAAAATCATAATGCCCCCTTTCCTCATTCCATTTCAAATCGGGGTCTGGTATAGTGAGTCCAAGTATTTTGGTTTGTTCTGTTGTAATATCTACAAATTTTTGACGCAACTCATCGTTGGTAAATCGCTTGATTTTCCAATCCATAGATTGCTTGGTGTTTGGTGAGTCTTCGTCATTGGGACCAAACATCATCAAGGACGGCCACCACCACCTGTTCAAGGATTCTTGTGCCATTGCTTTTTGCTCCGGCGAACCATTGCACAATGTCAACAATATTTCAAAACCTTGCCGTTGGTGAAAACTTTCTTCTTTGCATACACGAATCATGGCACGTGAATATGGGCCATAAGAGCACCTGCACAAAGGAACCTGATTCATAATGGCTGCACCATCTACAAGCCATCCAATGGACCCCATGTCTGCCCAGGTTAAAGTGGGATAATTAAATATGCTGCTGTATTTTGCTTTTCCAGAGTGCAATTCGCCGTATAATGCATCACGCTCTGCACCAAGCGTTTCTGCGGCAGCGTAGAGATAAAGCCCATGTCCTGCTTCATCTTGAACTTTGGCAAGCAATGCTGCTTTCCTGCGCAATGAAGGTGCGCGGGTGATCCAATTACCCTCTGGCAACATTCCTACTATTTCAGAATGCGCATGTTGAGCTATTTGACGGATCAATGTTTTCCGATAATTTTCAGGCATCCAATCTCTAGGCTCTATTTTAATTTCAGAATCAATCTTTTGCTGAAATTTCTTTTCAATATCTTGGCTTATCATTACTTGAATAATTTGACTGATAAAGATACAAAATATTTAGTATTTAGTTTAAACTACTGGTGCTTTTACATCCAATTTATCTCACAACAAATCCTATTTATGCAAAATCTGAATTAAATAATTTGTTCCAGACTTACAATAAAATTGATAGAAAAATCCTTCTAAACGCTTTGAGCTGTTTTTTATACCTACTTTTGCGCTGATATGTGCAACTTTGCATTCACAGAACGACTAATAATATTTCATGGCAAAACATCTCTTAATTGTAGAATCCCCAGCTAAGGCCAAGACCATAGAAAAGTTTTTGGGGAAAGATTTTACTGTTAAGTCCAGTTATGGACACGTTCGAGATCTCGATAAAGGAGCGAAAGGTATTGATATAGAAAATGATTTCGAACTTCAATACGTAGTTCAAGATGACAAATTAAAAGTTGTCAAAGAACTAAAAGAATCAGCTAAAAAAGTTGATGAAGTTTGGTTAGCAACTGATGAGGACCGCGAAGGAGAGGCCATTTCATGGCACTTGGCGGAAGTATTGAATTTGGATGTTAAGACAACCAAACGCATAGTTTTTCGTGAAATTACTGAAACTGCAATTCAGGCAGCCGTTGACAACCCGCGTCTTATTGATTTGAACCTGGTCAACGCACAACAAGCACGCCGAGTACTTGATCGTCTGGTAGGATTTGAATTATCCGAATTGCTGTGGCGTAAAATTAAAGGACAACTTTCAGCAGGTCGTGTTCAATCCGTTGCAGTTAGATTGGTTGTTGATAAAGAACGTGAAATCAAAGACAGTAAAATTACTTCTTTTTATAAAGTTCTTGCATACTTTGACGTAAGCAACCAACAAGGCAAACCTGTAAGCTTAAAAGCAGAGTTACCAAAACAATTGGAGCAAATATCAGATGCCGAAAGCTTTCTTAAACGATGTATAGGAGCTGAATACAAGATATCCGACATTGCAGTTAAGCCACTTACAAGAAAGCCTTCGGAGCCGTTTATCACCTCTACCCTCCAACAAGAGGCGAGCAGAAAATTAGGATTTTCAGTTCAACGCACCATGTCCACTGCGCAGCGTTTGTACGAAGCGGGTTATATAACCTATATGAGAACGGATTCTACCAATTTAAGTGAACAAGCCATTGCGACTATTGCAGATGAAATAAAGCATAAATTTGGAGAAGCTTATTCTCAACCGCGAAGATTCAAAAAGAAAAATGCCAATGCGCAAGAAGCGCATGAAGCCATTCGACCTTCCTATATTGATAGAATGGATGTGAGCAGCGACCGCGATCAGCAACGACTCTATGAATTGATTTGGAAGCGCACTATTGCTTGCCAAATGGCTGATGCAAAACTTGAAAAAACAACTGCCACAATCGACATTTCTACAATGCCTAATACTAATTTAATTGCAGAAGGTGAAGTAATTAAGTTTGATGGCTTTTTGAAAGTATATCTTGAATCAACTGATGAAGAGGAGCAAGAAGATGAAAAAGGAGTGCTTCCTCCCTTGCGTGTTGGACAAATCCTTCCTTTGAACCACATGGACGCAACGGAAAGATTTACTAGACCTCCAGCCAGATATACTGAAGCAAGTTTGGTGAAAAAATTGGAAGAACTTGGCATAGGCCGACCAAGCACATTTGCTCCTACCATAGCTAAAATCATGGAAGAGAAGCGTGGATATGTCGTTAAGCTGTCCAAGGAAGGTACAGAACGATTGTACCAACAATTGAGTCTCAAAGGCAATGATATCAAGAAAGAACAACTTTCAGAAAAAACCGGAAGTGCTTCGAATCATTTGTTCCCAACAGATATAGGCACGTTGGTCTGCGATTTCCTCACTGAACATTTCCAGGATATCATGACTTACAGTTTTACAGCTGGGGTCGAAGAAAAATTAGACAATGTTGCAGAAAATGGTGAAAGTTGGAAGAAAATCATTCGTGACTTTTATTTCCCTTTTCATGCCAATGTAGAAAATACACTTGCCTTAGCCGAACGCGCCACTGGTGAAAGAATACTTGGCAAGGATCCAAAATCTGGAAGAACCGTCATAGTAAGGATAACAAAACTAGGAAAACCTGTTGCACAAATTGGTATGCAAGACGAATTGCTGGAAGATGAAAAGCCTAAGTATGCTGATCTTCGTCCGGGTCAGTCTATGGAATCACTTGAATTGGCAGATGCACTAGAACTCTTCTCACTACCCCGCAACCTCGGCAAATGGGAAGGTCTTGACCTCACTGTCAACTCTGGAAGATTCGGGCCTTATCTTAAATACGGTGATGTCAATATTACCTTACCCAAAGGATCAGATCCCCTGTTCTTGAATTTGGATGAGGCAATCATATTGATTCAAGAGAAAATAAGCTCTGATGCTCCTATTGGCGACTATGATGGATTACCTGTCACTGCTGGTACTGGCAGGTTCGGACCATTCCTTAAATGGAAAGATCTGTATATTAATGTTCCTAAAAAATATGAGGCACGTTTAATGACGCAGGATCAAATCAAGGAACTTATTGACGTCAAGGTCAACAAAGAAGCCAATCGTTTTATCCAGAATTGGGAAAGTGAGAAGATTGCGATTGAAAATGGAAGATGGGGACCTTTTGTGCGTTATGGGAAAAAATTCATCAATCTGCCTAAAGCCGAGGATGGAAAAAAAATGACGCCCGAAAATGCAGCATTGATGACCTTGGATCAAGTAAAAAAACATATTCTGAGTGAAGATCCAAAAGCTTTTGCTAAACCTGCTGCAAAGCCAAAAGCTGTTAAGAAGAAATAACTGCAAAAAGGAAAATAGTAAGAAATAACTGGTTATTTCAGTAAAGCTAGCAAAAAAAAACCCGAACACTTTAAAGGTATCGGGTTTTTTTTATTTCAAAAAGTTTAATTCTATTTAATCACCGTCAATTGTTTTACTTCAATGCCTGACTTCCCTGTCAACTTGACATTGTAAACTCCTGCTGGGAAAGCGGAGATTTCAAATGGTGTTTTGTTTTCTGAAGTCTTCAGCTTTCGTGAAATTAGCGTCTTACCAAGTGCATCAATGAAATCAATACGTAATCCTTCTTTACTTGAGTTAAAAAATTCAAGTATGACTTGATTCGTAGCAGGATTAGGATAAAGTTTGGAATTGTATAGGTTAACGTTAGAGGTAGAATTGATTTTCTCAACTGTAATCTCTTGTGAAATGTTTGCCACGCATGAACCATTGCCAACAGTCAACAGAACTGTGTATGTCCCCGCTGCTGCATAGGTATGTGTAGGATTTTGTTCTGTTGAAACGGCCGACCCGTCACCAAAATTCCAAGACCAAGTAGTTGGCGTACCTGAGCTATTATCTGTGAAGTTCACCACAAGTTCAGTGGCATTCGGTGAAAATGCAGCCACCGGTCCTTCAGAAACATTAACAACAACATTTCCTGCTTCAGCAGCACAACCTTGTTCTTTTACCTCCCAATCGTAAAAATAATAATAGAAATTAAGTGGATTTCCAGAGGCATTTGAGCTGTAAATTCTAACCAAATCTCCTATTTCATAGGGAAAACTTGCTCCAGCATTATTGCGGTACAAATCCTGACTTGCATTACCTATTCTGTAAAAACCAGGTTTTGCAATGAAGAAATTAAGATCAACTCGGCTTTCGCCATTAGGTACCAATATAGTCTTTTGATCAATCACATCTCCAGCATTATTAAAGAGTAGGAAGGTTCTTTCTTTTTGGTCTTGAGCATAAACTTTTACTGATACCAAGGTCATCCCCTTGTAGGCTTCAAACAAAAGCTGTCCCAGAAATCCAGTTCCATGGTTACTGCCACTACCAAAAGTATTGTCCAATGGCCCTACTTTCTCAGCTGGAAAATCAGCACCTTGAGAAACTGTGTAAAAGGTAGTAGCATTTAAAACTGGGGTAATAAAAGAATTACCCACAAAAACAATATTGTTGTTTTGTGACCAAGTTGCAATACTACCAGCATCTACTGTTGCCGACAAGGTAGTTGAAGCTCCAATACAGATACCCGTCTCTCCCGTAACACTTGGTGCGGGAATCAATTGGTAACTAACTGAAGTTGTTTTTTGGCTTGTACCTAAGGTATTTGTAACTGTTAAAGTTACTGCATAATTACCAAGAGCAAGAT